>JACCDW011227524.1_pt1 | contig 12977 bp, 13 predicted proteins | sample 7449781 | NCBI WGS metagenome assembly JACCDW01 (sample SAMN15323449, study PRJNA562643) | freshwater metagenome | isolation source: river surface water | place: USA:Blue River Watershed | collected 2017-08-18 | reverse complement strand
GCAATATAACTTCTATCTCCCCAAATATCTTTACATTGATAAATTGTATCTATTAAACGTTCACTGGCCATACCTTTGCCAATAAATTTAGCAGTCTTAGGATTAAAAGTTTCTAACCCAAAATATGTTTCTGCAATACCTGCATCTTTTAATAATTTAATCTGTTCAGGATGTACTGCTAATAAATCAGCACGTAAATAGCACCAGAACTTCATTTCAAATGGAAGGCTCTGACTGATGTTAGCAAACATCTGCATCTTTTCAGTGCTGTCGTTAAAGGTGTCGTCGACTATAAAATATTTTGTTGTACCCCAACGTTCGTAGTTTTCTATAAGTTCTCTGCGAATAACATCAGGATGTTTGAGATAATCTGCAGTTTTCTGTCCTATTAAAGGATAGGAACAATAAGCACATTTAAATTTACAGCCTCTACTGATTTCTAAATTAAGAGTTTCTTGAGGTTGTATAAAATCCCAGTCAGTATATGCTGTGGTGCTAGATCTAAAATCCCATACAGGGCTATGTGCTTTACGATCGTGGTCAATGATTCGATTGAGAATTCTGCGATTTTTTCCAGATAACGAATTTAATAAATCTATTGTTTCTGTTTCCCCAATGCCGACTATAACATGGTCAACAGGTGCATCGAGATAAAAATCTATTTTTGCTCCGCCTATAAATGTTTTAGTTTTTGGATTTCTTTTTTTAATGTAATCGATCCATGGTCCGTAAAGATCTTTAGAAAATGCTCCTATAAGATTTTCCTCATCTAATCTTAACGCATCGAGATCTTCTCCGCCTTCTCCTGGATTTCTTGTTCTTACTCCTACATCGGGAAATTTATAAGGCATCCATGTAGTACTAAATCCTACAGCGATAGTATTTTTTCCAATTGCAGAATCTAAAAGTTCTGTATAAATTTGCCAATTGATTAACGAACTAAAATCAATAACTAAACAAGAATATCCGTTTTCCCTTATGTGGCTGGCTAATCTATGGACACCATAGCCTCTAGTTTTAACATTAAATTGTACGGTATCTGCAAAAAGAATGACATCAAACATTTTTATTTTTTCTTAGTTTTTCTAATAACGGAATAAAATATTCTTTAGTCACGCTGTTGATAAAAAAATCATCAAAGTCTATAGTTGATAATACAGCAGAGTATTCTTCTGGTGTCATGTCTATAGTACGTTCTCTATCTTTTAGAATAGGATGATTGAATGAACTAACATAAAAGTCACCTTGTCTTGTTCTTTGATAAGGCTGTAATTCTGCATAGCTTTGATCTGCAATTTCCATTGCTTCAGCAAAAGATCGAATGTCGGTGCCGTCATCTTTTTCCCAGGCTAACATGCCTTCTACACCATCGTGTGGAAATACGTATCCATATTGTTCATAATTATTGTCGAACCAACTAGTAGGGAACCATTGATTTCTTTCTGATTTTTTAACTATGTTCAGTGGATATACGGTTGAAATATCTAATGGACAATCATCTCTTTTTAACCATTCCATTGTTTGATTCCAAGAAGCTCTAGTTTCGAATGGAAGTCCAATCATAAATCCGCCTTCAATCCAAACTCTATTACCCCATACTTCTCTTGCTTTGTACAATGTATCTTTTCTTTTAGATGCGGCCATTCCTTTACCGATAGTTTTTGAACTTTGATCATTTAGTGTTTCAAGGCCAAAGAATGTTTCTGCAAGACCGCACTCTTTAAGCAGTTCCATTTGTTCTGGAAATGCTGATAATAAATCAACTCTAGTGTAGCACCAAAATTTTAGTTTAAAAGGTAAGTCTCTAACTACCTTATAAAACATTTCTAATTTTTCTGTACTATCATTGAACGTATCGTCAACAATAAAATACTTGGTTGTTCCCCAACGTTCGTAGTTTTCCATTAATTCATCTCGAATAATGTTTGGATATTTGAGATAGTCGTTGATGTTTTTTTGACCGATTAATGGAAAATTGCAAAACGCACATTTAAATCTACAACCGCGACCTATTTCTATGTTTAAAGTTTCTTGTGGTTGTAGGAAGTCGTATTCTGTATAACGTGTAGAGCTTTCTCTAAAATCCCAAGTTGGGTTATGAGCCTTTCTATCGTAATCAATAATGGAATTGAATATTCGCTTCTGTCCTCTACCGCTTAAACTATTCAATAAATCAATAGTCATTGTTTCAGCGATTCCAAAAATGAAATGATCAACATTTTTAAAATCCATATAGAAATCAGTTTTAGCACCACCAAGAACAATTTTTGTTTTTGGATTAACGGTTTTAGGATATCTTAGCCATTCTTCAACATCGTTCTTTCCAAACTTAACTACTAAATTATCTTTTTTCCAATCGTGTTTTTCTTCTTTGGTATTTGATAATTCAAACATCTCTCCAATATTGTGTCCTGGAATTTGATTAGTATACTCTCCTGGATTTTCTGGGAATCGATAAGGTAACCAAGTAGTAGAAAATCCTATCATGTAGGTTTCTGGACCAACTGATAGGTCTATAATTTCTTTGTAGGTTTCAAAAGTTAATGCAGAACTAAAGTCAACAACCAAACAAGAATACCCGTTTGCTCTTATTTGACTGGCGATTCTGTGAACTCCATACCCTCTTATTTTATGATGTGGGTACGGTGCATCGGTAAATAATATCACATTAAACATAGCATATATTTAAGCGGAAAAAGATCAGTGAAATATTTTCAATCAGTTTTAGCATTTGGTGATAGCCACGTAGCAGGTTGTGAGCTTTCGAATGACATAACACTTGACGATTACACCAGCGGTAAAGTCTCAATTGAAGAGGCAGATGCCCCTGGTAAGAGGTTAGCTTTCCCTCAGATAGTTGCCGATGCATTGAATATTCCATGTTATAATTATGCTATGAGTGGCGGCAGTAATGATCGCAGTCTTAGACTTCTAATAAAAGCAGTACAAGAACATCCAAATAGCCTAGTGTTGTTTGGTTATACATGTACGGATAGAACAGAGTTTTATTATCCAGATGAAGGAAATTTCTTAGGGCGCGATAAAGACAATTATATTCAGGTCGGACTGCAATGGGAAGGTCGTATTAAACAAGCAGGAATGAAACATCCTATCAATGATCTTTTTATTAAAAATATTCTTAGACCTTGCAACAACCTAAACGAATTAATGTTTATTGTTGATAATATTTGTACAATGTATGCTAAAGATTTTTACCATTTACCGTTAGTTTCAGAAAAGATTGCACCTGTAGACAATCTATTTGATTTTGAAGGATACGGTTCTTATGTTCGCTGGTGTATTGAAAAGAAATTTAAACAATTGCCTTATCTACATTACGACCAACAAGCACACGATTCATTGGCAAAATTACTGCTTAAGGATCTAGGCGCATAGCTTCTCTACTGCGGAATCTATAACGTTCTGGTACGGTGTCATACAACATCATTCCTTTATTAATTGCAGCATCTCTTAACATAATTTGATGTAGTAAGTTTGTAATAGGTTTGTTAGGAACGTAGTCACACCACGGACCGCAACGCAATTCTTCTAGATCAATAGTTTTAGGATCGCTCCATTGAATTAGTCTATGAGTTATTCCGTTAATTTTTACCATATAATGATAAAGGTTATCATCTCCTGGAATCTTTTCCCATGACCAGCCTTTACTATCAGCATAGTCCTTTACTGACTTAACGTGATCACTTAGATACCATCTAGGTTCTTCAGGACTTCTTCCAATATCACTGCCTGCTCTAATGCGATATTGCCAAGACTGATTACCTAATCTTTGAATCTCTTCTAAAACATCAGGAATATGATTTACATCTTCTAATGTATAACCTGTATAATAAACAAATATTCCTACATCATTACAATTTTTAATTCCTTCTAATTGTTTACGGTGTACGGTTTCTCCCTGATAGGTATGATGATTTAGCCCGATCATAACTGCGCGACATCCAGCATCCTTTACTGCCTGAGCCCATTCCTTGTCAGAAAATCTAACACCATTTGTTAAAATTGTAACATCTTGATGTGTTCTTCCTAGGTTAGTTTGTAATTCAATAATTTTTCTAATTAGTTCTGGCAGGTCTTTTCTTAAGGTTGGTTCAGCGCCAGCAAGAATAACAGACCCAGCTTCAGCAGGCCATGATTCTATTTGAGATAGAATAAGGTCAATTGGCTTATCTGTTGATGCATTCTCTGGCTCATGATAACAATGAGGGCAGGCTAAGTTGCATCTATCGGTAACTTCAATCATAATACCACTAGGTACATCATAGCCGTAGGGATCAAATTCTAAAGTATTATAGAATTCAGCATCTCTTTCGATCATATATTCTGTATCACCGTGTACTGGACATGTTTTTTTCATCCATACACTCCCATCACGTTCAAACTTTTCAGCAGGTACGTGTCTATAACATACTTCGCATAATGATGTTGTCATTGCCATCTTGGGTATTTTCCTAATTCTTCGTAAAATCTTTCAGGGAACAACTGCCAAACCGTTTGTGTTGTTCCTCTATAAAATAAATCTTTAACTCTTTTCATCTGCCCAGACTTTTCCATAGCTGGACCAAAAATTCTGTGTACCAATCTCTGCGTACCCGCATCATTTTCATTGCTGGTAATATACAAATTACTGCCTTTCGGAGCCCATTCAATGCATGTTGGTATTAAAAACTGACTAGTTGCATGTTGATGAGTTACAATCTGATTGGCAGTACGCAACGTATTTAACGGTAAATGATCTGTGAATACACAGGTACGAGCAGCAATTCGGTAGCTGTTAGGACCCATTTCGTCAAAACTATGAGCCGCCACCGATCCAACTGCTTGATCATTATAATACAAAATCCAGACTTGTTTTTCCCGTTCGTTTTTAAAACAATCAACTAACATTTGTTGACTAGCATTGTTAACAAATCCTTTAGATGCTGCTGTATTATAAAAGTCTGTTAAATCTAAATCAATTGACCAGGGAATTATTTTATACATTTTGCTTTTTCTATAAAATCTGATGGATAATTTTTTCTAAAACTTTCCCAACATAATGTTTGTAAGAGTTCAAAAGGTTGAGGATCAGTCCAGCTAATTCCCATAGCATCAGTAACTCGTTTCATTTCTGCTTGTCTTGTGCTGTAAATATGGCTAGTATGTTCTTGAATACTAATAGCAGGCTCATCTTGATGATATGTAAAGAAGTAATTAATACTTTTTAATTTTTCATCAACTACAAAATAACTGCTAGGGTGCATTGAATATTTGTAAAGTCCTAAGTTTCTATGTGCCTGAACAATGTTTAAGATTTGATCTTGCCAATCTGGCAAAACATTGTCATAATTTTCTGTTAAGCAGCCAGCTCGTTCCCAAAAGTCAGGGCCTTCAACTTTAAGATAAATTTTACGCTGGGCAAGATCTATATCTAAAATCTCCGGAACTAGGTCTGGATTTTTATCAGACATTAGTTTGAGATACTTTATTTCTCTTTGAAATTTTTGTTCCATTAAATCGGGATCAACAACTTCATTTTGTCCTTTATGATATTCACCATCGTTGAAATACCACTGAACAAAAACTTTTTTGTCGTCACTCATTAGGCTAGTGTAAATAAGATTGTTACGACACAGCCCATTTCCGGGAACATTGTTGTAATAATAATTAAAATTCATATTGTAATTATCTAAAAATTTAACTGAGAGAACAGAATCGTGATTATAGGTATAAATGGTAAACCGTATTTTGATATGGAATCTTATCTAGACATGGATCAATTTGATCAACTGCAACCAGAAATTATTCGAGGTTTTGCAGAATCTAGAGAATTTGCCAAAGAAGGCACTTGGATGGCACCTGGATTTACTTTTAAAGACATGAGTTACCTTGTAAATTGGAAACCCATTTATAAAGCTATGGAGGAATTCTTAGCTCTACCCGACAACGATCCTATCAAACAAGGCGGCATTGATCTTTATAGAGATTTTAAAAATTACAAAATTCGTAACAAGTTTACAAGATACTTAAAAATGTCTATGGGAGCTTATGATCCATACATTTACTATTTCCTTTGGGAAGAAGGATCTTGGGACGATAGAACTGCACCCCGTAAACTCACAGAAGAAGCTGCTCATTTTCCTAATGTAGTCAAGTGGGTTGAAAGTTTAATAGAGAAAGGAATATTTGAACATATTGGTCGAGTAATATTTTTCCATTGTGAAGCTGATGGTATTCCTTTTGAACACAGAGATCTAGATGCTAGAAATGGTATGGATCAAACATTCCCTCATCGTAACGAATTTATACATATTCGCCCTAACACTAAAAAAGCATTCTACTTGTGGGATCCAGAGAAGAAAAATAAAGTATACCTAAACACTAGAGCTGCTTGGTGGAATGATCAAGACTGGCACGGTGGTGAGAAAATTATGGAACAGAGTTATAGCCTACGCATTGACGGAAAGTTTACAGAAGCATTCCGTAAACAATTAGGCATCGATCATATTGAATCTTATTGATTTTTTAGAACAATATTTTCCCATTGTTGTGGGGTTAGGTTATTAAAGACATTTTCTTTGAGCCATAGATGATTATTCTTTAATGACCTGCTAATAATACCATGTCTCTTTTCTGTGTCTAAAAAATACAACTTTGCTAATTCATAAGTATCGTCTTTTTTGACATTATACCAGTTGCTGGTATCAACTCCCATATGTACTGCCCACTGAGCCCACATGTATTGTGGAAACATTGTATAACCTTCTAATGCAGATTGCATTGTATTATTTTCGTGTTTATATTTCTCATATACCAAGTCTGCGTGATTTTCTTTTCTTCCTATGTCTCGCATAGTATTCCACATTTCACTATCAGACCTTGAACTTAAAGTATAGTGAACCATAATAAAATCCGAAATATCATCTATAGAATAAGTCATTATTTCATTGAATCTACTAAAATCGTAATGACCTGTTTTTTGATAATCCGTAATAACATCATACAATCTTCTAACGCTGTTAATGATAACGAACAAGGCATTTGCTTCAAGCGGTTCGACAAAACCTCCACTTAACCCTAATGCTACTAAATTTCCATCACCTATCTTTTCTAATCTTCCTGGATTCCATTTAATGAGTCGAGGTTCGCGTCTGCGATTTTTTGTATATTCGTAATATTGTTCTAATGCTTTTTCATCACTGAGAAATTTAGATCCATAAACTAATCCACATCCCATTCTATGGTAAACACCGATCTTAAACATCCATCCTGATTCTTTGGCAAGACTCTGAGTATAATTTACCATTTCGTTTTCTGGATCTTCATAGTCTAATTGGCACACCCAAGCCCTATCGGCAACTGCATTCTTATATGGAATTTCTTTCCATTCTAAAGCATTTACTAATAATCTCTTGAATCCTGTTGCATCTAAAAATAAATCTGCTGTAAATTCTTCGCCAGAATCTGTTTTTACTGACTTAATTTTTCCATCGCCTACTATCACATCAGTTACTATAGCGTCTACATATCTTACACCATTGGGAACAGCTACTCTGTCACGTAAAAAATCTGCGGCCTTATCAGCATTAATGTGTTGAGTCCAACCAAAAGGAGCATTTAATACACATTCTTTATCAACAAAAGGAGCAACATTCTTTTCCATGTAATAAAATTGACTATTAAAATACTTGTCAAATTTATCAATCTCTTTATTATTGTATAAACTTAAAAGATAATCGGTTGTTAACGAATTGCTGCTGTGAGGTAAATCTAATGGACTTAACGGTTTGTTAATATCTTTATAAAGGAACTTTGAGTCTGTTGGGTAATTAAAGCTAAAATACTCGTATTCGTTATTGTTATCTCGCCACCCTGCAAACTTATTAGCTAGTTTGTAAACTGCTCCAGTGGCGTTCATCCATTCGTGGGTGTCAAACCCTAAATCTTTGAAAAATTGTGCTACGTGGGGAGTAACTGATTCACCTACTCCGATGCGTGGTATTTTACTTGATTCAATCACGGTTATTGTAGAATTTTCTACAAATTTAGAATAATATGCCGCTGCCATCCAACCCGCAGTTCCCCCGCCAACAATAACTATTTTCATGATTTTCCTCTATATTAGCGTATTTACATCGGCCGTTATCGGTGTAAAAAATTATAAATATACAGCAAGAGCAAAATCTTAAGGAATAAACATGGACTTTACATACGTATCTTACCCACCTCTACCCCCAGAGCTAAAAGCTCTGATTTTAGAAACCGTAGAAAAAGAGCAGAATAATCTTAAATCTACAAATATTCAGATGAAAGCAACAGATTCAGTTATCAATGCTATCAACGAAGAAGTAGATTTAACTAACAACCTAGGTTGGCATTATAATGAAAGCAAAGCACACTTTCCTTTTATCTGTGATTACTATGTGTTTGATGTGCCTGCAGAAGTAGCGATCTGGTTAAGAGACAATGTATCAACTCAACCAGCTAATATACAGGTAATGACCGGCGGTAGTCATGTTCCTCCTCATATTGACGAAATTAGAAAGGGTGCTCTTAACTATATTATAGAAGCAGGTGGTGATGTTAGAACCGTGTTCTACAATGTTAAAACAGAAAACTCTGGACAAAATGCTACACCGTTTACCGTTATTCCTTACGAAAAGCTAGATGTATCCAACGATGTAGATATTCAGTCAGAAAGATGGCACACTTTAGACACTACTAGAATTCATAGTGTTGAAGGAATCAATCCTGTTAAGAAAAGAATTGCTATTACTATCAGCATTATTGAATAGTCAAAAGCTGGTTCATAAATAGTTGATGCATTTTAACTATTTAGAATTTCCAAAATTACCCGATCACTTAACACAACAGATTCTGGATTTGGTTGAAAGACCAATCCAGAATTTTCACGATTCGGCTGCCTTTGTTGAAAGTGTTAAAACGTTTGGAAATCCTAGAGCCGATGAAATCATAGATGCTATTACAAATATCAAATACGATTCATTTGACTCATTGGGTTATCCGTTAGATCAAGCACACGAGTTTTATGAAAATCTAGCATCATTTGATTTTTTAGAAGTGTCTAACGAAATTAAACAATGGGTCAAAGAAAATATCAGCAATGATATTTTACATGTAAGTATACAAGCAATGTATGGCGGTACAACGGTAACTCCTCATATAGACGAGATGAGATCTTTTGCATACAACTACGTTATCTCAACTGGTGGAAATTCTAAAACTTGTTTTTATAAAGCAAAAAAAGAATTTGAACATTTAAAAATCTATGAAAGAACCGTATTCACTAAAGATCGTTTAGACTTAATAGAACAAATAGAAATAATGCCTAACCGTTGGCATAGAATTAATACTAAGACCATACATAGTGTTGAAGATTTAGATCCTAACTTTAAAAGAATTTCATTATCACTGAGTTTTTTATGACATCAAAATTAATTTTTCCTTACGCACTGAACTCTACACAAGAGATTAGACAAATAGAACAATATACAAAATTTGGTTTTATCTCCCAAGGCAAAGATCTAATAGATCTAAGTTTAGGAAATTGCGGTTGCTTTCCTTTAGGATTTAAAAGATACGACATTGTTGATCGTGTTTCAAATCAAATGAAAGATATGCCATTTTGTAGCGGAGAATTTTTCACTACAAATAATTCTGTTCTTGAATTAAGTGAAAGACTTTATGCAATGAGTGGAGGATACCGTAGTGTATTTGCTCTAAGCGGCAGCGATGCTGTTGAAGGAGCATTAAGATTAGCACAATTATATCATATACAAAAAGGCAACAATAGAAATAAGTTTTTAGGATTTACAAAAAGCTATCACGGTAGCACATATCTAAGTTCCAGTGTTAGTGATGCTACCTACATGACTGATTTCTTTGGTAAGGACGAAAGATGTATTCTATCAAATTATAATTTAGAAGATATTAATAGCGACCTATGTGCAGTTGTTATTGAAACCTCAAGTTGGCAAAATGGTCTTAAAGATCCAGGTGAAGAATTTTGGAAAGCATTGCGTTTACGCTGTTCCGAACTTGATGTTGTTCTTATAGTAGATGATATTGCCATGTGTGGAGGCAAGACTGGTAGCTTCTTTGGATTTAAAGATCTAGTAAGACCTGATATTTTCACTATGGGTAAGGCATTAACCTCTGGATATTTTCCTTTAAGTGCCACTATGGTTGAACATAAAATCTTTGATGTAATTAAAGATCAAGTTTTTTGTCACGGATTTACATATAGTTTTAGTCTAAGCGGGATTTATTCTACCTTAGCGTATCTTGATGTTATAGAAAGAGAAGGTATTTTTAATAATTTTAAAACTATAGAAAAAGACAGCAATGATATCTTTACAAGATTGCAAAATGATAATTTAATTCAAAGTTTTAATCATCACGGATTAGTTTATAATTTAAATCTTTTATCGGAAAAACCCGTTGATACAACATTTGAACAATTATTATTCAGCTATGGATTAAATGCTGGAATGTGGAACGAAGGCGGCAGCGGATTGTTGATCACTATTCCGCTGAACGCCGATGCTGAGTATATGGAACAACTAGAAACAAGACTGATAGCTGCGTTAACTAATTATAGAACGCTTTTCACCAGCTCTAACTAAATCTAATGTTAAACAATGTATTCCGGATTCCCAAAATAATCCGTGTCGTTGCTTTACAACATGACAATTAATTCCTTGAGATTCCATTAGTTTAAAAATTCTTGGTTGCTCATTAGAAAATAATACATTGTTAGGGTCGATTACTAAAACATTGCTGTCAAAAAATACTTCTTGGGCGTACCCTTTCCACTCTGTTAACCATTTATCTAACCAAGCACTTGAATATTTTCCGCCTGTACTTTGATAATCAGTTATAAACTTAACATCGTCAAATTTTTCAAATAGACTTTCTAATGCAAAAATCTTTTTATTACGAAGAGGTTCTGGAACCCAATTAACATTCACACAAAATACCGTATCGTCGTTGGTCATAAACCAACCGTGATCGATATGGCCCCAACCTTGTTGATAGGTATTACCAACATCAACTATGACATTTTTTTCTAGATTACGTTGCATCCACATTAGTCCAGAAGCGGTGCCGGGGCCTTGGCAGTTTGTTATTAATCTGTCTCCACACTTAAACATTGTAGCAGTATGCCACAGCAGTCTATCTTTAAGCTGTTTGTGATATACATCCTGTCCATTAGCCCACCACTTTTCTACCAGCGTTTCTAATATAGGGGGAGGTTGACTGATCCAATTATAACCTCTATTAAATAGATCTTGAAATATATGATTGTAGTTTACGCTGTCAAGATACCTATCAGGCATACTGGTGTATGTTTGATAGATAGTATGCCCATATGCAAGATATTGATCTCTAGGAACTAATGGTGCTGTTGGGTTAGTAACAACAAAATTCTTTAGATCAACGTTATGACCGTAGTTTGTAATCTTTGGTCTGTGAACACGAACACCTAACTTGCTGATATAATCAGCAAGATTCTGTAAGTCTTCTTTGGTCTCTTCTAATATAACATTAAATTTATTTTTAGAATCTTTATCTAACGCCCAATCTAAGTCGCCTGGAGCATAGCAATCGCCAACAATAACTTCCTTAAGAGGATCCCAATTAGTCCATATGTTCATGTGTTTAAAATCTCTTTCAAATAATCTTCATTCCAGAAAGAATAGTAATCAGTTTTTAATAATTTTTCTCTAGCTGTATTGAGATTATCTCTCCACTGGCATAATATTAAATTATACTTTCCGTTATTAGATTGTATACCGTTAATTTCTGTATAACGATCTTTGTGATCAGGTAAAAAAATTAATTCCGGTATTAATTTATTGTATTCGTTGGCAATGGCTATTAATTCTGTTGCTGTATACTCGTCTGGTAATACATAAATGATTAGTTCAAAATCCCAAGGGGGTGGATCTATATCACTTCCATCTGTTTGTACAATTTCATATGCTGAATTTTTTGCAAAAGGGCATAAAGAAAATCCCCCAATAGCAATTTGTTTAGCAGAAAGATGATTTATCCATTCCTTGATGTTTTGCTGTATCATATTTTCTCATTAATGGTGCCACGTTCAAAAGGAACCAAACCAATACTTTGACTTTCGTCATGATAAAATATGTCACTACCCATGCCAATTTTATCTTTTAAAAGATCAACAATCATAATTAATCGATATTCGTTAGTATAATTGTGTGCGCTGTGCAAAAATTGATTATTAAATCCAAATATGTCGTCCCAGGTAACTTCTTCTCCCCTAACTTCTAAGAATAAATCACCCGTAGGCACTATCAAAGGAATATGGATTCTAACATATTTTCCATTAACGTTTTCTGGACCAATATGTCTTCTAAGAATAGTATAGGGCAGTAAAGAACTATAGACCATACCGTAGCAGGCATCACTATATTTTTCTAAAAGTTTCATTGCTGTAGGATATTTTTTAGCTGACTCTGGATCAATCGTCTCATCAAAGGTACGTACTCCGTCTACTTCAACTACGTTTCTAATTAACACACTTTTCCAATTATCAAAATTTCCAGACCATTTATATGTATTAGAATCTCTAGATAACAACATCTTAAGAGCTTCTTCCATAGAGCAATTAAGATATTGAGGTTGAATTGTATTAACAGATTGAGCCTCAACTGCTTCTTTTAATGAAGAATATCCTCTCATGAAATCTTCAATAAGCCCTTCTCTAAAAGACATTAAATCATCTGCTACAGGTATGTCTTCTCTTTTCCAAATTCTTTTTCTCATGTTGTTTCCTTTTAGTACCCATTTAAAATGGTCATGCTTGAAATGAAATTTCTTTCATTAATAGATCGTAACAATACGTCTATGGTATTTACAAAATCCTCAACGGTAATGATGCTGTTTGTTTCTAAAACTTTTTGATATAATTCTAATCCGTTTTGTTC
>JACCDW011866923.1_pt1 | contig 12983 bp, 15 predicted proteins | sample 7449781 | NCBI WGS metagenome assembly JACCDW01 (sample SAMN15323449, study PRJNA562643) | freshwater metagenome | isolation source: river surface water | place: USA:Blue River Watershed | collected 2017-08-18 | reverse complement strand
GCTATCAGCGGCAACAGGTCCACCATTTGCACGATAGCCAACATCGGGATTAAATTGATTTGGAACACCTGTGCCTTGGGTCAATTGAGCATACGATGTGCCACCCATGAACATTCCAAGCAATTTAAAGGCTTGTGCCTTCATTTGAATGGCAATAATGTCCTGAATAATTGACCTTGCAAAATCCTTAAATGACAACTTGCCTGTTTTGACAAAGTTATCAATGGCATTGCCCATGTTATTAAACACGGCGGCATTAATGTCTTGAACCAACTTCAATTTTTCAGCCAATCCAACAGCATTTTGCTGTGCTTGATAGTATTGCTCGGTTTGCTTTTTCAGCAAATCGGCTTGTGCATCATTGATTTTGCCTTCAGAAACTTGACGATCAATATCAGCAATTTTTTTGGCTAGGTCAAGCCTGTTCATTTCCAATTGAATCATAGATTGGGTATAGCCAACCATGTTCATTTGTGCTTCCATTTTTGTGCGGTCAACTTGTTGTTGTTCCAAAGCCAAACGCAATGTGCGCTCTTGCGTTAGGTATTCTTCTTGTTGACCTTGCTTGCGCTTGGAAATGTATTCATCCATTTCCGTAGCAATTTTTAATTGTTCTTCTTGAAATTCAACAGCCCTTTTAGCCCGAATGCCAAAAATTGACATTTCGGTTTCTCTTGCAATTTGAATAGCCTTTTCGCTATAAATCTTCAAATTTTCAAGATACAGTTTGCCGCCTTCCTCAAAATTCTTTTTCTCAAACTCTTGTCTGATAGTAAAGAATTTTTGCAGGGCATCTAGTCGCACCTTGCCTTCTTCATCAGCAGTTTGCTTTTCTAGGTCGATTCGATTCTTGTATTCCAAGGCAAGAATTTCACGCTGGTTTTCACGACTGGTTGCGCCATACTTTTGCTGATCTGAAATCTTTTTTGCTTCTTCTTCTGCCTTGGCTGTTTGCTCTTGTTCTTTTTGCAACAATGCAACCAATCTGTTGTATTCTTCAATTTTAGAATCAAGCCATTTTTGATTTCTATCTTTGTCACCAGCGGCTGATGGCACTTGTCCAGAAACCCGCATATTCAACAATTCAATTTCTTTTGCAACTTCCCGAATCTTTTTAATTGTGTCATCTTGCCGACCCCAACCCATCATGGCATTCCATGCACTAGATGCCATGTCACGCAAACCCTTCCAGGCTTGTTCCAAATAACCAAGTTCAGGCTGTTGATCTTTTAATTTTTTATTCAACGCATCAGCAGTAAATGCCGCCGATTCTTGCATTCGATTTTGACGCTCAAGATTTTCAATATATTTGTATTGCTCAAGGGTCAAAAAATGATATTGTTCATTGAGTTTTCGGGCAGAAGATGATGTGCCATCAAATGAAGGCATCAATTTTTGCGCCACAGCAGATGCTGTATCAGTGGAAAACCTAGCCACATTAGCAATAGCATTAGCAACCGATACAACCGATTCTGACGAAAACTTACCTGATGCCACCAAATCTTTAAATATATCTCGGGCATCACCCATAGCAATATTAAGTTGACCAGACATTGTTTTTGACAAATCAAGCATTGTGGATTGTGCTAATCCAGCATAGCGATTAGTCAAAATCAAAGAATCGTTAAATTGTCTTGATTCACGATAGCCTTGAAACATAGCCACGCCGACTGCGGCAAAACTACCAGCAACTCCAACCATTGCAACTCTAAATGGTGTAATAAAACTGGCAAGTGTTTTGAACATATTGCCAACACCACCCAAGGCATCCTTTAATTGACCACCTTGTTGCAATAAAGCAATTAATGCGTTTTGACCGCTGGCAATCTGTGTTACTAAGTCAGTTGTCTGATACGACAATTGCAGTTTTTGCTGGTCAGTCAAAACATTGTTAAATTTCTTCATTGATGCTGTTTTTGCATCATATGCGGCGGCGGCGGCAAGCAATCTATCTTGCAAGCCTTTTTCAGCGTTTATAAAACGACCTTCATTAATTTCACGCCTAATTTCTTCAACTTTGCTTAAACTTTTACCATAATCATCTGTTGCCCATTTTAATTTAATGATTTCACCAGCAGCATCATTACTTGATCGTTTGATTTGCGATTCAAGTTTTTTATTTTCAAGAATAGCCTTATCAATAGCCGCACTAAATTCGGCTGTATCCAACCCAAGAACAACACCTAGTCTTGCAATGTTGTTTGATGCCATTATTGTTTCCTTCTACGCAATTTCTTTGCCGCTTCTGGTATCAGAACAGCCAACCGATCTTTTAGGATAGACAACACCTGTCCAGCCTGTGAATCAAGGGCAGGGCGCAAAAAAGGCTGTGCTGAAATTCTGCTTGTGCCAAATTCTTGCGCCAAAGACACGGCTGATTTTTTTGCCGACACCACAGCAATCACAGCATCAGTTTCATTGACATATTGCGATTGCTTGTCTTTGCTATTTGGAATCCTGGCATCCAGCCTAATTGTGTTTCTTAGGTGAATTGGACCTTTACCATCAGGGTCATAGGGCGCATCCATGCCAGCCGCATACAGCACAGGCATCATGGCATCGTTAGCGGCTTTGACAAGGGTTTGCCTAGCCACAGTATCAGCCCGATACATTTGCGCCATTTCACGCAATTGCTGTTCAAACTCGGCAAAGCCTTCAAGTTTGATTGTGCGACTGTTGGGGGTGTAATCAGCCATTTGCAACCTTCATATATTCTGCGGCTTTGGGTTGCATTTGCATGAATAACATCAGTTGATTTTGCACCTGTGCGGCTTTTTCCTCATCGGACAATGGCGGCACAATGTATTCATGCACAGATGGAAGAATATCCTCCATCTTGTATGGTTTGGTGTTGGGTTTGAGTTTGGAATTGAGATTGCCTGTTGTTAGCGCAGATAAAGCCAGCAATACAGCCTTATTGCCGATTGCGCCATCGTTTAGCATGATCTCAATGTTTCTCATGTCATCCGTTGGTATCGTATCAGGACACCCACCATGAGCAAAAACATAAGCCCTTGCTTGCTGGCGAATGTCCTTTAGGAGTTTTTTCGCTGTTCCTTGTATCCAGGCTGGATAGCATCAGAAATAGCGGAAATCAACTCCAATTGAACCGAAAATGGAAAAACCTCATCAATGTCTTGATAAGTCAAATCGTTAACTTGCCCATCGGCAGGGATTAACAATCTGAAATATTCTTCCACCCGCTTTTCCACTTGGATAGCCTGTTTAGCGACTTCCCGAGTGGAACGCCCATTTACGACAATATCATTGTCTGTAAATTCGACACCTTCGATTTTGTCACTTTCCTTAAATCCTGTGGTCATTTTTTGAAATCGTTGTTCGATTTCTTCATCAGGAATGTCATCAATTCGTTTAGCCATATCTTCCATTTCTTTTGTCAATGGAATTCTGACCTTGAATTTATGACCATTAAGGTCAAACGATTTGATTCGCAGATCGGCAATGTCACCGAAAAGTTGATTCAGTTTTGTCATGTTTTATTGCTGTTTTATGATGCGCTTGAAAATCTGCTCATTCAATTCAATGGAATATTGAACCGCTTGGGCAGGGGAAATCTTGTCAGCGTGATGTTGTGCAATTAAATGCGCTGTCGCAATTGCAGTCATCTTTTGCTGTGTATAGCCGAACCAATCCTTTCGCACTTCGGATTGGGCGACCAAATAATTCAGAATGTCATTTTTGATGACCGCTTGATTGAGAACCCAATCAAGCAGATCATCACTATTTTGTATTGTCTTGGCAGTCATCTTAGGAGTTGGTAGACCAACCATAAGAGTTGCCGCCGACAGGGTGCAGGGTAAAGGTAAATTTACCTTCTGCGGCAGTATTCATGTCCCACTGCATACCACCAACTCGGGCATTGAATGCGTAAGCAACAGTGTTTGTGCCATCATAGACAGCAACCACATAAGTGCGAATAATTGTGCCGCTGTAACCATCGTCACGAATCAGCAACAAAGACGCATCAGCGGGATTCCATGCCGCTGTAATTGTCATGCTGGTAACTTGGTTTTGAGTGGTGATTTTTGCACCAGTTCTTGCACCAGCCACAGCATATGCGGCAAACGCATCGTCAGCACCAAATGGGGGGATGTTTTCGACAGGGATTTGCACACCAGTTGTGCTTGTGCCTGTGCCGCCAGCAGATGTGCCAATGATGTTGGCAACTTGCGCTGTCCATGTGGACAGTTGGGCATCAGTCAAAGGGGTCGGGCTGGCATCATCTTGACACCACAGGGTTGCGCTGTATCCAGGCATTACTTTGTTGATCAAAGCCATTTTGGTTTCCTTTACAAAAGTTGAAAAAGACCTGTCTTATGCTGGAATATACAGAGTGCAATCTAAAAAGATTTGCGCCATCTTTTCGGTATTGTCGTAACTGTTATACAGCCAAAACACATCGGCTTTACTGATGTTAAAGCCATATGTTGCGCCGCCAAACAGCCCCGCATAACCATGAAGTGATTGTAATATTTGATTGGAAATTGTGAAACCATCTTCTATTTTTTGGGTAAAAATAGAAATCTGGAATGTTGGGGTATCGATACCCTTGTTACTCTGCAAATTTCCAGCAAAAACAGGCTGGTGGACATTTCTTAGCATCCACACGATGAATTTTGGCTCAGTGGCAAAGTTTCGGTTAAATGCCGCATAGACAGGGATAGGGGTCACAATGCTTTGCAATTGCGCCTGTATCGCCTTGCCATAATTAACGACATTATTCTGTGTTGCCATATTACACCGCTGTGGTTGGGTCAGAACGATAACACATGAATGTGATAGTCATTCTGTCATTTGCTTCCTTGGCATCAGTAATACGCCAATCTTGGTTGCGCCACACGATTGAAAAAAGATTCTGCTGTTCAACAATCTTTTTCATGTTCGGGGTGTAATTGACTGTCAAATTAACCAAATCCTGATAAAGACGATATTTTTCACTGATTTTTACGCTGTTTGCAACATCACGCACTCTTGCCCTGGTCTGAAACCAATTGGTAATAGTGGTTTCTTGCTCACCAAACGCATCTTTGCTAAAGGTGAGTTTCTTTATTGTGATGTTTTCAAATCTTGCGATTGACATTACATCACCAGCGGCTTGTAGGGGCGCAACAGCATTTCAATCCCATAGGGGATTTTGTGCTGAATAGGATTGGTTGCGGCATCCCTTTGGTTGTAAAGGTGGGTCAACAAAAGCAAACCCGCTTGCTGTATTACTGGGTAGGTTGCCAGCACATTTGCCACAGTTGTGTAAGTCGCCATGATTGGGGCTGTTCGATTAGTGTCAATATCTGTCGGCAGATTGTTGACAATGATCTTATTGCCCGAATTGTCATAAAGATAACCCGCAGGGTCAAGAATCGTAAAAACCCCATTGCTGTTGAAATACCCAACAGATTCAATGACGATATTTGGCTGTGCAGGGAATGCGTTTTGACTTACTTCGGGCAAATCCAAACAGGCTGGTTGCAATCCAAACGATTCAGGACCATAGTAAACCCGATATTTGGTCGCAAATATGGAAAGCCCCAAGAAATCCTCAATAGCCATTCGCACAGCCAATTCCAAGCCTAACAAATAGTCATCTTGCGATTGATCATCAAACAAGTTTAACTGATTGGTGATTTGGGTAAGGGTTAACCATGATGTAGAAACATCACGCTGTATTTGTTCAAACTTTTGATAGTTGAACGGATTGCGGGTCTGTGCCCCAAAGGGCAAGCCAGCAATATCCTGATTTACTGGCATTGTTAACCCCTTTAGGCGGCAGAAATACGAACACCCGCAAACGGATTGCGAACAGATGAAACCACCCGCTTTTCAGCGTATAGCGTCACAAACCCAGGTTGTGTCTGTTCAAACATTTGAACATTGAATGTTTCTGTGTCGCCAATGGTCAAGAATTGTTCCCAATTAGCCAGATAAGCAGGGAAAGCACTTGTCAGGTAAGGGTTAGGAATCACAGGGAAACCAAACACATGACCGACAGCCGCACCATCTTTGTCGCCAATTTCCAAGAACAGCGGCAAGCCTTGGCTGTCTTTCAACTCACGCAAGGCAAGGATAAAGTCAGGCGACATATGCCATGCAGTCCCAGGCAACGACCAATAGACAGGCGGCAGGGCTTTGGCAGTATCTACAACTTTGTTGTAGGTCACAGCAGAACCACCAAGACTGACTGTTGCAATTGTATGGATGCCAGCAGTAATGGCTGTGCCAGAAGTGCCATAAGCACTAGCCGCACCGCTTGTGTAGGAATCCAATCCACGCAAACCATCTGTGCCACCTGTTGATGTTGTGGTTGTGCCAGATTGGTCATTGTTAGCAACCATTGATTGACCTTCCAACTGGCTAAATTCCAGCATAAGGTCATCAACTAGGGTCGGTTGCAAGCCATTAATGTCGGACATTGCCGCTGTGCGGATAGGTAATTGCGCTGTAATCACACGCACAGGCAATTGCCAAATAGATGTGTTGACATTGGGCGAACCCGAATCGGGCACAACCGCATATGTCCAAGGATTTGTAGCGTTTGCGGCATTACCAACTTTGGCAACGAATTGCACATCCGAACCGCTAACAATAATTTGTCGTGAACCTTGACGCAAAGGATTTGCAGAACGCAAAGCGGCAAAGGCATCATCAAAAATAACATTACCACCGATGCCAGAACCAGAACCTGTCAGGTTAGATGCTTCACGCAAATCAATCGTTTGTTTGCCACCTTCATGAATGGCTTTTTTGATACCTTCAAGGATTGTTTCGGTTTTGTTCATGGTGATTTCCCAAAAAAGACAAGGTAAAAAGGGTGGGGGTTTCCCCCCGACCCTTCTTAGGCGGCAGTTGCCGTAGAACGATAGCGCACACCAGCAAAGGGGTCACGCACCGATGTTGCCAAACGCTTTTCACCATAGAAGGTGATGTAGCCAGGAAGTGTCTGGTCGTAGCGGCGAACAATCATGTTCAGCCGATCAACGATGGTGTGGTAGCGTGACCAATCAGCGAACCACATCGGGTAGAGGCTGGTTGTGCCAGGGGATGCGCCAGCACCTGTGGGGGCATCGACATAGTTGTTAACAACCACATCAAAGCCCAACAGTTTGCCAACGATGCCGTCATAAACCAGCGGCGACATACGCTCAAACACAGGTGTGCCGTTGTCATCTTTCAGACCACGAATTGCCGCCAACATCAGGGGGCTGATCATGAATTTGGCATTGGGTGTCCAATACTGTTGCGGCAGGGCGTAAACCATGTTCACAACATCGTCAAAGGTCACATTGTTGGCAGAAGCATTGCCGTTGGTTGTCAACTGGTCATAGGTAGCCAGATTGTGCAGACCATTGGTTGTTGCTGTGCCAGATGTGCCAAACGATGACACGCTGGTTGTGCCGCCTGTGTAGGAAGCATTTGCACCGCCATATTGGTCAAGACCACGCAGACCATCAGCACCGCCAGTAGTCACAGAAGTGCCTGTGCCCGACTGATCGTTGTTGCGAATCATGGACAGACCTTCAGACTGACTAAATTCAGCCAGCATATCGTCAACCACATTGGCTTCCAAACCATCAATGTCATCCAAAGCCGCTGTGCGAATCGGGAATTGGACATTAATGTCTTTCAAAATCACTTGCCAAATGGAAGTGTTTTCTGTGGTGGGTGTGCCGTTGTTTTGAATGCCATAGCCCCACTGTGCGCCAGCATTGCCTGTCTTGACACGGAATTGGTAGGCAGAACCATCTGTGGCGACTGTGCGAGAAACACCACGCAAGGGGTTCATCAGACGCAGGGCAACAAATGTCGGGTCATAGGCTGTGCGACCACCTTGGTTGTAGCCACCAGCAGTCAGTGCAGATGCTTCTGCCATGTAAGCCTGATATTGGCTTTCATCGGCAAACATCTTGATTTCTTTGTCCATCTGCTTGCCTTCTTTGTAGAAGGAAGTCAGTTGCTCACGCACCGAACGATTCACATCCTGACGCACAGTTTTGGCGATAGGCTTGATGATTTCGGGGGCGGCAAGGGTAGAAATCTTGGCTTCCAGGGCGGCGACTTGTTCAGTCAGTTCACCCTTGACAGTTTCGATTTCGGTTTTGACCTGTGTGGTCACTTCGGCAATTTTTTCAGCGTTAGCCGCATCAATTGCATCCAGTTTTTCGATGATTTCTTTCATGATTAACCTTTGATTCGTTGGGTTAGGATTTTGACCAGTTCACGCTGTTCAAGCAACGCAAGTAGGTCAGTCTTTTCGGTTGCCTCCACATCGGCATCACGCTGATCTGGCGCAGTTTCAGCAGTAGGTTGAACAACATCACGCTGTTCGATCACTTGCTTAAACACAGATGCGGCGGCAACCGCATCCTTTTTGGACAGTCCAACATCACGCAGGGCTTTTTCCAAAACCTTTAAATCCGCTGTGCCATCTTCCCTGAAATATTCAAGGCTTTTAACTTCGGCTTGCGGGTTGTTTGGGTGAATGACCACAGATACTTCACGCAGACCACCTTTGGTAATTTGGAAATATCCATCTTCATAAGGATTGTCGCTACCAACAGTCATTGGTTCGCCATCTTCTTTCACCCATTGATATTCTTCGGCATATGCGCCAACAGACACACCACCAAACATATTCGGAGATTCAGACATGATTTGATACAGGTCAGAACCAGTTGTGGTGTTCATATACAACCGACCAGTTGCGGTCATGCCATCATCGTCAAACTCAAATTCTGTCCATTCACCGACAGGCATAGTTTGAGATTCGTGATTTACATACATCGGAAGGGGGCGACCTTCTTTAGCAAAGTTTTCAGCCCACTGCATAAAACCTTCGGGCTTGTAAAAGAATTTGCGACCATCTGCGCCTTCTCTTGCGCCCCATGTTGTGACTTTTGCTTCAATCTTACCTGTTGGCTCGCTTGCGCCTTGGCTTTCCAGTGCCATTTTCGCTTCGCACAGCATCATCAGTTGTTTGGTCATAGATAACCCCATTGCCTTTTGATTGGTCAATGTCATATATTGTTTTAGGAGGGCGACCCCTTTTTTTAGGGGGTTCGCCATTTGGCTTGTATGTTGCCAAGGATGCTACCACTATTTTAAAAATAATGGACACTTTTATTTTGCGCCAATATTCATTTTCTTCTTTTGGTTGCCGCCGCCACCCCCTGTATCCTGTGGGCTTGACCCAGGAATAACCTCTTGGGGGTCATTTTTGGCATCCAAATTCAGCAATTCATCAGCACCCTCAATTTCGCTCATTCCCAAATACTGTCTTGCTTCATTAGGGGTCATAATGCCGTTTTTGACCCCTGCTGTCGCAAAATTCATTTGATCAAGGGGCGCACCCTTCAAGAAATTGCGAGTATCGAATTCAATGCACAAACCTGGGTATCCAGGAAATAAATGCTGTTTCAATTTTTGCTGAATATTAGTAATCAGCGGGGACATGGTGGATTTATAGAAGTCATCCATCATGGTTTGAGTATTATTGAATTTGCTTTCCCCAATATTCAACATTGAATGGGGCACACCAAACAAACCGCAAATCCGCTTCATTGTTTGCATTTTCAATTCGGCTGTTTGCGTATCTTGCATGGTCAGCATATCAAGGGGGGTGTATTTCATCCCCTGATCAAGCAACATTCCCTGTCCAGGCTTAGATGGGTCACTGGTTTTACTGCCCACCATGTTAGACCACGCTTCTTTTAGTCGGGCGGCAATTTCTTTGTATTTCGCATCAGGAATAACTTGCTCTGTTGTAAACATACCACTAGGTTTTGCGCCATTTTGCATCACATAGTTGGCATACAGATCAATGTCTTGGTCAAGCCCGACCAATTCAGCCATTAACACGCCTTTGTTAAAACCAGACGAACCCTGCCAGCCCATTTCCTTGATGTGCATGACCTGATGGGCGGCAAGTTGCTGGTCTTTGCTAAAACCATAACTGGGGGTGGACAAACGATAAGACGGATAACGCAAATCCGTGATTGTCACAGCAATCAAGGTGCTATCCAGCACATACATTTCCAAAGGTGTCTGTGTCGGATTTTCTTGGTCTTTTCTCCACCAAAGGGTAAAGGCTTCACCAAGCAATTCATGCCACATCAGCCATTGATACCAAAACTCATAGGCTGTTTGAAAATGATTCGGGCTATTCAACAGATTAAAAACCTGTTTGGCTTTGGTTTTATCCCGAGTGCCAACTTTGTCGGATTTCAAGGCATCCACATAACTGCCATCAGCAGTTTCTGCCATCACCCGAATCGGCAATTGCGCCAATGCTCTAGCCTTGATGCCAACGCATGACATAACTGTGGAATTGCGGGAAAGAACCGACACATCCACAGGGCGACCAGCATTTGTGGTGCTACCTGTTGTGACATACAGAATCTGTGTCGATACTGTCGGTTTTTTCTGTCCACCTTGGTAAATGACATTATTACCAAGGGCAGTTTGACCAAACAGGGCATTGCTTTCCTGTTGCGTATCTTTGCGTTTAAAAACATCAAGAATGCCCATAAATCCCCCAAGTTTTCGTTATTTTATGCGTCAAAATAATCTAAGTCCATAGGAATCTGACACAAAAACATTGTCCAAATGACAGTGTATAGCCATGATCAATGCAATGATTCCATCCACTTTTGCCGATGGGTCTGCCTCATTTTTACGCACTTTTACATTGCCATTTACATCTGTATAGACTTCACAGTTGCCTAATTGCCACCCAACAAAGGGGTTTCCATCATGCCCAATACCCTTTTTCAATATTAATTGTTCGGCAGTTTTTGATGGGTTTGACAGCACAGCCATGCCTTGACCGACCTTTTTAACAGGCAATCCATCGGCATATAGGTTTGCCACCAATGCGGCGGCATTGTAGGGGTCATATCCAATTTCTTTAATATTATGCTCAATACATTCGTTTTTAATGTATTGCTCAATCTCATTTAAATCGGTCACATTGCCTGGGGTCAGTTTTAATATGCCAGATTGAACAGCCTGTGAAAATATCGACTTGTAATGGTTCGGAATCAGGGCAATAGATTCCTCTGGCAAGAAAAACTGGAATTTAGCCCACAAATCTTCTTCACCATACCTATGTAGTGTCACCACAGCATTTAGGTCACGACTATGCGCCAAATCGAATGCCAAGAATGTTGCTTCGGGTTTGTCAGTCGGTTTCGGGCGCACCGATTCATCCCAAAATCTGCGGTCAACCCATGCGGCATTGGCAGACACATAGATATTTAATTGCTTACACAGAAATTCGTTTAGGCTGGCTGGCTTGCTCATGGCTTCATCTGCCATATGCCTAATCGCTTCAATCGTCACCGATATGCCAAGCATAGGATTGGCTTTATACCAAGTCGATTCATCTGGCCAGTTGTCGCCTGGGTCAATCGAATACAGCAAACCAAACCATCTAAAATTATCTAGTGCCGCCCCACGCAAGATTGCCCTAAAGTGGCTTAAATCCTCAAAGAATTTGGTTTCTTTCGTGAAACTTGCAGTGGTTAGATACAGCCGCAAAGGGTTGCGCCTAGCACCCATACCAGAATGCAATACTTCAATGCTGGTGCGCTCAACAATCTGTGCCGCTTCGTCAATCAGGGCACAGGATGGGTTTTTACCATCACCTGTCTTTCGGTTTTCTCGACTTAGCGCACGATAGGTAGATGTAATGTCGCCACGCTTTTTTATCTCATGCCGATAGGGGTCATACTTGGCTTTTAATTTGGCATCCATGCCATCCAAAATAGCCTTGGATGAATCGAAACAAATGGATGACTGCTCTCGGCTGGTTGCCAGCGTAAAGACTTCTGAACCCATTTCCCCAAACTGCAATTCATATAGGGCAATGATGGATGCCAATGTGGTCTTGCCTGACTTTCGGGGCACAAACAAAATCACATCGGTTATCCATCTTTTGTCATGGTCTTTCTTGTCCCGAAAGCCATAAATGGCGGCAAGAAACATGACCTGGAAACCCTCAAGTTCAATGGGTTTCCCTGCATCTGGACCTTTGATGTGTTTGCAGAATTTACTAAATTTCAGGATGTGTTCGGCTTTGGCAGGGACAAATTCAAATGGCGCATCCTTGCGCTCAACCATGTCCAAAAACCGCTGACACGCTAACTTTACATCTTCACAAGCCGCTATGTCGCCACGCACCACCCCAATTGCGTATTTAAATGCTGGCTCAAGCAGTGTCGAATAACTCATCTACATCGCTAGGTTGTTTATTGGTCTTGCCCAAAATGCCCAACTCTTTAATAATCTTTACAGACTTGTCCAAGCACTCTGTCCTGATTTTTAAATAGGGCGACATGGATGGTCCAGCATTGTAATGATGCACGATGCCTGATTCATTAATCGTCAGTTGTGCGTCAATTAATGTGTCCACAGTCATGACCAACATACCCACCAGCAATTCTTCGCTGGCAGTCATTTCGCCTTTGATTAATTCCAATTCATTGCGAATGGCAGTTTCAAAGGCTTTGCTGTCATAGGTTTCTGGCTTACTAATAAAAGCCAAAATCTGTTTAGGTGCTTTTTTCATGACCCTATATTAACCAGATTTACAACAATTGGAAAGTGGGCTGTTTTTCCCAAGCACATGATCGGGCAACCAAGATTTAGGGCAACCCACTTTCAAATTGGTGCTGACAGTAGGAATCGAACCCACAACCTACTGATTACAAATCAGTTGCGCTACCAATTGCGCTATGCCAGCCGCAAACGCATCTTATCATGACTTACGCAAGGGAAATTCCCAGGGAATTCCCACGCTAACCCCCCCTAGAACCCTTGGGCGGTGCGAAATTGACCCCGCGCCTGCTCCCGACCCATTCGGTCTACTTTTAGTTTTAAAATTGGCGCAAAATGCTTACAATGCTAAATTTTGCGGCATTGATTGAACCAATAAATAATGGTTAGGTACTAGTTTATAGGGTTGATATAGC
>JACCDW011256765.1_pt1 | contig 12986 bp, 13 predicted proteins | sample 7449781 | NCBI WGS metagenome assembly JACCDW01 (sample SAMN15323449, study PRJNA562643) | freshwater metagenome | isolation source: river surface water | place: USA:Blue River Watershed | collected 2017-08-18 | reverse complement strand
GCCTTGGCCGCCTGCACAATAAATTTCAAACGCAGGCGACAGCCTTTCACACCGCGCCGACCTGCGGCTCGCTAACATCTCCTGCAATCCACCAGACTTTCGGAGCCCCGCCATGACCGTGATCACCAATATCGAAGACCTGCGCCGCCTGGCCCAAAAACGTGTGCCGCGCATGTTCTACGACTACGCCGACAGCGGCTCCTGGACCGAAGGCACCTACCGCGCCAACGAGAGCGATTTCCAGAAGATCAAGTTCCGCCAGCGCGTGGCCGTGAACATGGACAACCGCAGCACGGCCAGCACCATGATCGGCCAGCCGGTCGCCATGCCCGTGGCCATCGCCCCCACGGGCCTGACCGGCATGCAGCACGCCGATGGCGAGATCCTGGCCGCGCGTGCCGCCAAGAAATTCGGCATCCCCTTCACGCTCTCGACCATGAGCATCTGCTCGATCGAGGACGTGGCCAAGCACGCGGGCGAGGGTTTTTGGTTCCAGCTCTATGTGATGAAGGACCGCGCCTTCATCGAGCGCCTGATCGACCGCGCCAAGGCCGCGAACTGCGGCGCGCTGGTGCTCACGCTCGATTTGCAGATCCTCGGCCAGCGCCACAAGGATTTGAAGAACGGCTTGTCGGCACCGCCCAAACTCACCCTCGCCAACATGATCAACATCGCCACCAAGCCACGCTGGGCCCTGGGCATGCTGGGCACGCCGCGCCGGCAGTTCGGCAACATCGTGGGCCATGTGAGCGGTGTGGGCGACATGGGGTCTTTGAGCGAATGGACGGCCAAGCAGTTTGACCCGGCGCTCAACTGGGGCGATGTGGAGTGGATCAAGAACCGCTGGGGAGGCAAGCTGATCCTCAAGGGCATCCAGGACGTGGAAGACGCCAAACTGGCTGCCCAGTCGGGCGCGGATGCGCTGATCGTCTCCAACCACGGCGGCCGCCAGCTCGATGGTGCGCAGTCGAGCATCGAGGCGCTGCCAGCCATCGTCCAAGCCGTGGGCAGCCAGATCGAGGTGCACATGGACGGCGGTGTGCGTTCAGGCCAAGACGTGCTGCGCGCACGCGCCCTGGGCGCGCGCGGCGTCTACATCGGCCGGCCTTTCCTCTATGGCCTGGGCGCGATGGGGGAGGCGGGCGTGACCAAATGCCTGCAGATCATCCACAAGGAACTCGACATCTCGATGGCTTTTTGCGGCCACACGAAAATCGACACGGTCGACAAATCGATCCTGCTGCCCGGCACTTACCCGACGCCCTGAGCTCCACGCCAGGCCCACATGCCCGATCAGTAAGATCGGGGCATGAACACCCCATCTCCCCGCACCGGGGTCAGCCGCTGGTGGCTGGCCCTGAGCATTTTTCTGGCCATTGTGCTGGCCCTGGCCTGGGCCACGGGCGCGAGCATGTACGCCCAGTTCCGCGCCCAGATCGCCCATCTGGAACAAAAGCTCCAGCAGCAGCCGCAAATCCACCAGATCGCGGTGCTGCTCGATGCGCAGCAGCAGGCCGCCATGCTGGTCACCTTCGATCCGTCCAGCCCGACGCTGCAGCTGCAGCGCCTGAACAGCATGCGCGAAGGGCGCGAAGACAGCATGCAGCTGTGGGCGCTGCGCGAAGGGCAAGCGCCCCAATCGCTGGGTGTGGTCAGCAGCGGGCAACAAACGCCGCAACTGCCGATCGCGCCGGCCGACCTGCAAGGGGTGCAGGCACTGGCCATCAGCGTCGAAAACAAAGGTGGCGTGCCGGGCAGCCAGGGGCCGCGCCTGCCCTGGCTGTTTCAGGGCGCCCTGGTCAGCCGCGCCCTCTGAGGGCCAGGTGCCTCAGCATCCCGCTCAGTCGCGTCCGGCCTGAACAATGGCCTCGGCCAGCGCGCGCGGCTGGGTGAACCAGGCCTCGTGGCTGCCGGCGCATTCGATGTAGCGGAACAGGCCCAAACGCTCGGACAAGCGCGGATGCCAGGGCATGCTGTGCGGCAGCGCCGTGTCGAGCACGCAGTTCACATACGACTTGCCGATTTCCAGCGCCGCCATCGGGCCGGGCATCTGCGCCTTGTCGGTGAAGGTTTTGTAGGGATGCGGATTGAGCTGGTCGTAAGCCGATTGCGCCAGGGCCAAATCGGCGTCGTTGATGAAGGCCTCACGCCAGATCGGGAAGGGCAGCACCACCGCGCCCTGGTTCTGGGCGGCGATCTGGTCAAACAGGCCCACATACACCGGCGGCACCAGATCGACCAGACTTTGCCCAGGCTCGGGCACAAAAGCGTTCACGTACACCAGGCGCGCCAGCCGGTCTTGCAGCCGGTGCGCCACCTGCGACAAGACCATACCGCCATAGCTGTGTCCGACCAGGCGCACCTGGCGCAGGTCCTGCTGTTCGACAAAGTCGACCAGCGACTGCGCGGCTTCTGGCAAGCCGATGCGCGAGCGGTCATCGCCCGCACGGTTGCCGGCCAGCGTAGGGCAGTGCACCGTGTGCCCCGCCTGACGCATGTGCTGCGCCACCGCTTCCAGTTGGGCGCCGGTGTGCCAGGCGCCATGAACCAAAACATACACATCGCTCATGCCGATCTCCTTGGGGTGTGTGAGGTGCCGCACACCCTAGCGGATATGGACGGTGCTGGGTAGCGGGTTTTGCCGGTGGACCCGGTGGTGAACAGGATCGGTGGCTGCGGACATGCGCTGCTCGCCCATGTTCCCGGCAGGGTTGGGGGCCGGGTGACGATTTATGCTCGCACCATGAGGAACCCGGCCCCCAACCCTGCCAGGAACCGCCCAGAACGACCAGACAAGCCGTGACCACCCGCCGCATCGCCCACCTCGACATGGACGCGTTTTACGCGTCCTGCGAGCTCATGCGCTACCCGCAGCTCAAAGGTTTGCCGGTGGTGATCGGAGGCGGGCGGCGGCGAGAGGACGACCTGCTGGGCAAGCTGCAGGCGGCCTACCCTGAGGCCGAATGGACGGCGGAGAACTTTGCCGAGCGCCTGGCCCACATCCCGCTGGACTTCTTCCCGCGCCTGTCCGGCTACACCGGGCGCGGCGTGATCACCACCGCGACCTACCCCGCGCGGCAATTTGGCATCGGCTCGGCCATGGGCCTGATGAAGGCCGCCAAGCTCTGCCCCGAAGCGATCCTGTTGCCGGTGGACTTCGAGCGTTACCGCCATTTCTCACGCAGCTTCAAGGCCGTGATCACCGAGATCGCGCCCGTGATGGAAGACCGCGGGGTGGACGAGGTCTACATCGACTTCACCACCGTGCCCGGCGGTCAGCGCGAGGGGGGGCGCGTGCTGGCGCGGCTGATCCAGAAAAGCATCTTCGAGGCCACGGGTCTGACCTGCTCGATCGGTGTGGCGCCCAACAAGCTGATCGCCAAGATGGCCAGCGAGTTCAACAAGCCCAACGGCATCTCGATCGTGCACGAGGAAGACCTGCAAACGCTGATCTGGCCCCTGCCCTGCCGCAAGATCAATGGCATCGGGCCCAAGGCCGATGAGAAACTCAAAGCCCAGGGCATCGAGACCATCGGCCAGCTCGCCGAGCGTGAGCTGCCCTGGCTGATGCAGCACTTCGGCAAAAGCTACGGCGCCTGGCTGCATGAGGCCGCCTGGGGGCGCGACGAACGGCCGGTGGTGCTTGAATCCGAGCCTGTGAGCATGAGCCGCGAAACCACCTTCGAGCGCGACCTGCACGCGGTGCGCGATCGCGCCGAACTCGGCGCCATCTTCACGCGGCTGTGCGAGCAGGTCGCGGCCGACCTGCAGCGCAAGGGCTACGTAGGCCGCACCATCGGCATCAAGATCCGTTACGACAACTTCCAGAGCGTCACGCGCGACCAGAGCATCGACGAACACATGGCAGACGCCCAACGCATTCGCCAGCTCGCGGGCCAATGCCTCAAGCGCGTGGACCTGACGCGCCGCATCCGCCTCTTGGGCGTGCGCGTGGGCTCGCTCGTCAAGGCCGGGACAGAGCCGCCCGCCCCCAGCCGCTACATTGCCGCAGAGGAGACACCCCATGAACAAACCCAGCTGCTTTTCCCTGACGACTGAAGGCCACATTGCCCACCTGGTGCTCAATCGCCCCGAGGCGATGAACACCATGCAACCGACCTTTTGGCGTGAGCTGCACGAGATCGTCACGCGGCTGCATGCCGAGGGCACGGCGCGTGCGCTGGTGGTCTCGAGCACCGGCAAGCACTTCTCGGCGGGCATGGATTTGCAGACCTTTGGCGGTGCCATCGCGATGGACGAGACCAGCGCCGAAGGCCGCGCCGCGATCTTCGATCTGCTGACCGACATGCAGCACACCTTCACGCTGATCGAGCAGCTGCGCATGCCGGTGATCTTTGCCATCCAGGGCGGCTGCATCGGCGGCGCGGTCGACATGGTCACCACCGGTTGCCTGCGCTACTGCACGGCTGATGCGTTTTTCTGTGTGCAGGAGATCAACATCGGCATGGTGGCCGATGTGGGCACGCTGCAGCGCCTGCCCAAGCTGCTGCCCATCGCCCTGGCCAAAGAGCTGGCCTACACCGGCCGGCGCCTGGATGCCGAGCGCGCGCTGGCACACGGCCTGGTCAATGCGGTACTGCCCACGCATGAGGCCTGCGTGGCCGAAGCGATGAAGGCCGCGCAAGAGATCGCCAGCAAGCCGCCGGTGGCGATTTGGGGCACCAAGCAGGTGCTGCACTTCGCGCGCGACCACAGCGTGGAAGAGGGACTCCAGCAGATGGGCTGGCTGCAAGGCGCCGTGTGGAGCAACGACAACGTGCGCGAGGCGATCAGCGCCATGAAGGACAAGCGCGCGCCGCAGTTCCCGCCGCTGGCGCCGCTCAAAGGCTTTCGCTCATTCGGCTGAGCACCAGCTTCAGGTCGGCGTCACAAAAACCGGCGCGAAGCCGCCCCCATCGGTGCGGAAATTGGTGGTCTGCCCCTCGTACAGGCGGGCCGCAAAGAGCTGCACCTCGCCCGCATAGGCATAGGCCCGCACATCGGCCTTGAGCGGCTTGCGCTGCCCGTCCACCTGCACCACGCGCTGGCTCGGCGGGATCAAGGTCTGCGCCACATAGGGCGATGACTGGAGGTGTGCCCAGCTCTTGGCCGTGAGCTTGTCGCCGCGGTAGGCGGCCTTGGAGCCATAGCCTGCCAAAGGTTTGAAGAAATAACGCTTGCGCTCGGCCCACAGGGCATCGGCGTTGCCGGGCGTGAGCAACTGCGTGGGCGGTACGCACCGGGACAGCACCGCCTGCTCGGATTCGGGCAAGCCCGAGCGGCTGCGCCAGTGCGCATCGCTGAGCGTGACCAGGTGGCGCTTGTTCGCGTGCAGGGCATGCACCTCGGGGTTGGGCGTGAACACGCAGGCACCGCTTTGCCAGGCCTCGCGCAGTGCAACGTGCTCTGGCGCCTCCAGGTAGAAGTCGGTGAGCCGCAGGTAAACCATGTCCATCGGACGGCCCTGGTGCTGCAACTGTCCTTCTGCCCACAACAGGTCTTGCGGCGCCACGATCACCGTGTCCACGCCCGCGCGTTGGAACAGGTCCTGGAACAGCAGGAACTCGGGGTAGAGGTACTGGCTGGCCGGGGCTTCGTCCACGATGGCCAGGGTGCGCGCTGGGCCCTGCGCAGGCACAAAGGCTTGGCCTGGCCGCTGTAGCGCCCACTCGCACGCGAACATGTCCAGCCAGCGCTGCTCGAGCGTGCCCACCTCGGTGGCCGGCTGCAGCCAATCGCGCGCCGCATCGCAGCAGGCGTGCTGGGCACGCGTGAGCGCCAGGCTCAGCATGGCGCCGCCGGCATTGGTGTTGATTTCGATGAGCTGCGGGCCGGCTTCGCTGAGGTGAAAGTCGTAGCCCATGAACACGCCTTGCGGCCCCATGGCCGTGCGCGCCACGGGCGGCGCCAGCGCCAGGGCCTGTTCTCGCCAGGCGGGTAGGCTCATGGCCGCGTGCAGCACCCGCACCGCCTCGCGCATGGCCTGCAGCTGGCGCTGGCTCACGAACAAACCCGTGGCCGAAAACAGGTGGGCATGGGTGTCTTGCCAATGCGGCCACCAGGCTGCGAGCACCGAGTCGGCGCGCAGCGTTTGGTGCAAGGCCGCCAGGTCCAGTGAATAGCAGGCGCACTCGTGGTTGAGCTGGCCCGCGAGCGAACGCAGCCGCTCCATGGCCGGTTGCACTGGCGCCGAGCTGGGCATGCTCACTGGCGCGCCGTGCGCACGTTGGGCGGCAAGGCCGCCGGGGCGCTGGTGCGCCAGGGGTTGATGTCCAGACCACCGCGGCGCGTGTAGCGCGCGTATACCGTGAGCTGCGTGGGCTGACAGCGCGTCCAGACATCCATGAAGATGCGCTCGACGCACTGCTCGTGGAATTCGTTGTGGTTGCGAAAGCTCACGATGTACTGCAGCAGCCCCGCCTGGTCGATCTGGTGGCCGCTGTAGCTGATCTGCACACTGCCCCAATCGGGCTGACCGGTGACCAGGCAGTTGCTCTTGAGCAGATGGCTCACCAGCGTTTCGGTGACCGGCGCTTCGGCCCGATTGACGCTCAGCAAATCGGGCGCAGGGGCATAACGCGTGCACTCGATGTCCAGGCGGTCCAGATTCAGGCCGTCCAGCTCATGCAGCGGCTCGGCGTCAAACTGCTCGGGCAGCAGCAGCTTCACGCCAGCGCTTGCCTGCACCGCACCGCCCTGCCAAATGGCCGCACTGATGTCGCTGCGGATGCGGGCCTTGACCTCTTCATGCGATGCAAAGCGCGTGTTGTTGAAGCTGTTGAGGTAGAGCTTGAAGGACTTGCTCTCGACAATGTGCGTGCTCTCGGCCGGGATGGTGATGTGCGCGATCGCCACCTGAGGCTTGCCTTTGGCATTGAGCCAGGACAGCTCGAACGCGGTCCACAGATCGGCGCCAAAGAACACGGGGCGTCCCATGACGCCGATCTCTTCGCGTTTGGGCGCGCGCGGGATCGGGAACAGCAGGCTGGCGTCGTACTGGTCGGCGTAAGTGCTGGCCTTGCCCAGCTGCGATTGTTCGGGGGTGTTGGCCATGCTCAGGCGTCCAGCTTGCGGCGAAACACCAGGCGGTCGGGCTCGGAGGCAGCGCGGTCAAAGGCATAGCCTTCGCTGTCAAAGGCCAGCAGGTCTTCGGGCTTTTTGGCCTGGTGCGTGATGGCCCAGCGGGCCATCAGCCCGCGCGCGCGCTTGGCGTTGAAGCTGATGACCTTGTACTTGCCGCCCTTGTAATCTTCAAACACGCACTCGACCACGCGCGCCTGCAAGGTCTTGCGGTCCACTGATTTGAAGTACTCCTGCGAGGCGAGGTTGATGACCACGGGCGTCTTGTCCTTGGCCAGGCGCTCGTTGAGGTAGGCCGCGATCTGCGAGCCCCAAAACTTGTAGAGGTTGGCGCCCTTGGGGTTCTTGAGCGCTGTGCCCATCTCCAGGCGGTAGGGCTGCATCCAGTCCAGGGGCCGCAGCACGCCGTACAGGCCGCTCAAAATGCAGACATGTTCTTGCGCCCAATCGAGTTGCTTGGCGCTCAGGCTCTTGGCGTCCAGCCCCTCGTAGACATCGCCATTGAAGGCCAGCACGGCCTGCTTGGCATTCTTGGCCGTGAATTTCGGGCTCCAGGCCTCGTAGCGCGCCACATTGAGCGCGGCCAGCGTGTCCGACAGGTCCATGAGTTCGGCGATCTGCTGCGGCGAATGCGGACGCAAGACCCCAATCAATTCGGCCGCCTGCGCGGTGAACTGCGGCAGGGTGTGCGGCACATCACCGGCCGGGCTGTCGTAATCGAGGGATTTGGCGGGAGACAATAAGAACAACATGCTCGATATCCTTTATCTGGACGATTATCTCGCCGTCTTGAACAAACCCGCCGGCTGGCTGGTGCACCGCACCCCGCTGGACAAGGGGGAATCGCGCTTTGTGCTGCAGACCCTGCGCGACCAGATTGGGCGCCCGGTCTGGCCCTTGCACCGGCTCGACAAGGGCACCAGTGGCGTGCTCGCGTTTGCGCTCGATGCCGAAACCGCCCGCCACATGGGCCAGCGCTTTGAAAGCGGCGAGGGTCTGCACAAGACTTACCGCGCCATCGTGCGCGGCTGGCCCGCTGACGAACAGTTGATTGACCACCCCTTGAAGCGCATGCCCGACGACATGCGCAGCCAGCGCGAGCAAATCCGGAGCGCGCAAACCCGGCTGCTGACCCTGCGCCGCGGCGAGCTGCCGATCGCCCAGGGCGAGTTCCCCAAGCTGCGCTGGGCCGAAGTCGAACTGCGGCCGCTGACCGGCCGGCGCCACCAGCTGCGCAGGCACATGAAACACATCGCGCATCCGATCCTGGGCGACGCGACCCACGGCAAGGGGCCGCTCAACCGCGCGGTGGCCGCGCACCTGGGGCTGCAGCGGCTGTGGCTGCATGCGCTGCGCTTGCAGCTGCGCCACCCGGTCTCAGAGGCCCCGCTCGATGTGTTGGCGCCGCTGCCGCCCGAATGGATGCTTTGGGATTCAGATTAAGCCCACCTTGTCGCCCAGGGGGCAAAGCCCGAATGGGCTGAAGCACTGATCTTGGTTAGCATGCCACGCATGAGCCTGCTGTTCACCCCCTTCACCTTCGACGCCCCGCGCGGCCCCTTGACCCTGCCCAACCGCATCGTGATCGCGCCGATGTGCCAGTACTCGGCCGTCAACGGCCAGGCACAAGACTGGCACCTGGCCCACTGGACCAGCCTGCTCAACAGCGGCGCGGGCATGTTCACCATCGAAGCTACCGCCATCTCGCCCGAAGGCCGCATCAGCCCCGGATGCCTGGGCCTGTGGGACGAGGCCACCGAAGCAGCGCTGCACGACAAACTCTCGCGCGCGCGGCACAACGCACCGGCCATGCCAGTGTGCATCCAGCTCAGCCATGCCGGGCGCAAAGCCTCCAGCGAAGTGCCCTGGCGCGGCGGCATGCTGATCGCGCCACAGGAGGGCGGCTGGCAGCCGCTGGGCCCCAGCGCCCTGCCCCACCTGCCGCAGGAGCCGGCCCCGGCCGAGCTGACGCGCGAGGGCATCGCCAAAATCCTGGCCGACTTTGTGGCCAGCGCCCGCCGCGCCCAGGCCATCGGCATCGACGCGATCGAGCTGCACGGGGCGCACGGCTACCTGCTGCACGAATTCCTCTCGCCGCTGTCCAACCAGCGCACCGACGCCTACGGCGGCAGCTTTGACAACCGCATACGCCTGGTGATGGAGGTCTTTGAGGGCGTGCGCACGGTGTTTGATGGCACACTGGGCATCCGCCTGTCGGGCACCGACTGGGTCGAAGGCGGCTGGACGATCGAGGAAACCGCCGAGCTCAGCGCGCGGCTCAAGGCTGCGGGCGCGCAGTTCGTGCACGTGTCCTCGGGCGGCGTTTCCCCCCAGCAGAAAATCCCGCTTGGCCCCGAATACCAGGTGCATCTGGCGCGCAGCGTCAAGGCGCACGCTGCTTTGCCGACCATCGCCGTGGGCCTGATCACCGAAGCGGCGCAGGTCGAGGGCGTGCTCCAGCGCGGCGATGCCGACCTGGTGGCCCTGGCCCGCGCCTTCCTCTACAACCCTCGCTGGGGCTGGCATGCCGCCGCCCAGTTACAGGCACACACGGCCGCCTCGCCACAATACTGGCGCTGCCCGCCCAAAGAGGCGGCGGGCCTGTTCGGACCCGATGCGCGCATCGGCATGCGCTGATGGCCCCGCCAAAGTTCATCCCAACCCCGGAGACAAGACCATGAAACCTGCACGCCGTCTGGCCACCCGTGCCCTCGCGGGCCTCGCCCTCTCGCTGCCGCTGGCACTGTGGGCGCAAGCCTTTCCGGCCCGCTCGATCAGCCTGGTTGTGCCCAACCCGCCCGGTGGCCTGGTCGACACTTCGGCCCGCATGGCGGGCGACAGCCTGGCCAAGGTGATCGGCCAGTCGGTGGTGATCGAAAACAAACCCGGTGGCAGCGGCAACCTGGCTTACCAGCAAGTCGCACGCGGTGCCAAGGACGGCTACACCCTGCTCGTCTCCTACTCGGGCTACCACATCGCCAACCCCATCCTGATGGACAAGCTGCCCTGGGAGCCCAAGGACCTGAGCCCGGTGGGCCTGATCACGGTGGCCACCAATGTGATCGCGGTCCACCCCTCGGTGCCGGTCAACAACCTGCGCGAATTCATCGCCTTCGCCAAGGCCAACCCCGACAAGCTCAACTACGCCTCGCAGGGCAATGGTTCGGTCGCCCACATCGGCACCGAAATCTTCAAGATGCAGACTGGCGCACAGATGACGCATGTGCCCTACAAGGGCTCGGGCCAGGCGATCGCCGATGTGCTGGCCGGCCAGGTGCAGGTCTTCATCACCACGCCGCCCTCGGTCATGCAACATGTGCAGGCCGGCAAGCTCAAGGCCCTGGCCGTGACAGGCAAGACACGCCACCCCGGCATGCCGCAGGTGCCCACCGTGGCCGAGGCAGGACTGGCCAACTTCGAACTCGAATCCTGGGTGGCGATCTATGCGCCAGCGGGCACGCCAGCGGCGGTGCTGGGCAAGCTCAGCGCCGACCTCAAGCGTGCGATGGAACTGCCCGAGACGCGCCAGCGGGCCGAAGCCGCCGGCATCGAGGTGCGTTACCTGCCGCCGGCGGAGACCACGCGCGTGCTCGAGCGCGAAACGGTCGACTGGACCAAGGCGATCAAGGCGGCCAACATCCGCATGGATTGAGCCCCCCCCCCCTGGCGGGCCTGCGGCCTCAGGGCTTGAGGTCTCCGGCCAGGCTGGCCAGGGTTTCAGGCCCGATCGCCTGGTGCACCGGGTAGTGGGTGTGGTCGCAGCCCACCTTCACCCCTGCACCTGCCAGCACGGCAGCGCGCATCGCGGGGGTGAGCTCCCAGCGCAAGAAGTGCACCGAAGAGGTTTTGTCGGCGGTTTCGCGGTCCAGGTCTTCGTCGGCGATGGCGTAGACGCGCGCATGGCCTTCGACCTCGATGAACATGCGGTCCTCGATGTCGATCAGCTTGGCCAGTTCACGCTTGCGCTCGTGGATGTCGGTGTATTCGAGCAGCATCGTGGCCTTCCAGTTGCTGCCATCGGGCACCAGCGGACCGTAGGCGTCGATCTCGTCCTGGATCGCCTCTTCCTCGAAGATTTTTTCGATGCGCAGCATCTCCTGGACCTGGTAGCGGATGGTGGTCTCGCTCTCGAACTGCAGATTCAGGTGCTCACCCAGCAACAAGGTGCGCAGCTTGCGGTGCGCCATCACGTCGGCCTTGTGGGTCTTGCGCCACTTGCTGTAGGCCTCCAGTGTCATGAGGCTGTCGGGGGTGATTTTTCCGGTCAGTTGCATGTCTGTGCTCCTCATTTCAATCCATAGGCCTTGCGCACCAGCGTCAGCGGGTGATTGAGCTCGGGGGCGCCCAGGCCGTTGACTTCAAAACCTTGTGCAATGTGGTGGCCGCCCAGCGGGCAATCGGAGCTGATGTAGTCGGGCTTGGCGCCGCTCTTCATGGTGGCCATGGCCTTGAAGACCGGCTTGCCCAGCTTCATCGCGGTCTGGTGCGAGCCCTTCTTGACGCCGTAGGTGCCCGCATGGCCCGAACAGCGCTCGATGGTGTTGACCTCGGTGCCCGGGATCATCTTGAGCATTTCCTCGGTCTTCTTGCCGATGTTCTGCACGCGGCCGTGGCAGGGAATCTGGTAGCTGATGTTGCCCAGCTGCTGCGCAAACTCGGTCTTGAGCAGACCATCGCGCTTGCGGGCCATGAAGTATTCAAACGGGTCCCACATGGCTTCCTTGACGAGCTGCGTGTCGGCGCAATCGGGGAACATCAGCGGGATTTCCTGCTTGAACATCAGCGCACAGCTGGGCACCGCGGCCATGATGGCAAAGCCGTCCTTGGCGTACTTGGCCAGCACCGGGATGTTGGCCTCTTTGGAGGCTTTGACCGCGTCCAGGTCGCCCAGCTCCAGCTTGGGCATGCCACAGCATTTTTCCTTCTCGACGATCACATACGGGATGGCGTTGTGGTCGAGGATTTTGAGCAGGTCGTGCCCAATGCCCGGTTCGTTGTAGTTGATGTAGCAGGTCGAGAAGATCGCGACCTTGCCGGGCGTCTTCTCGCCGTCGACCACCTGGCTGGCCTTGGCCGCCGGGGCGCTGGCGCGGAATTTCTTCGTGGCCAGCTCGGGCAGCCAGGCGTCCTTGTCCACGCCCAGCACGCTTTCCATCAGGCCACGCGCGGCCTTGGTTTTGTTGACCGCATTGGCCACCTGCACCACCACCGGAATGCCGGCAAAAGAGCCATGCGTGTCGGTCGATGCCAGGAACTGCTCGGCCTTGCCCACCTCGCCCTTCTTGAACTTGATGGCCTTGGCCCGCAGCATGGTGTGTGGAAAGTCCAGGTTCCATTCGTGCGGCGGGGTGTACGGGCACTTGGTCATGTAGCACAGGTCACACATGAAGCACTGGTCGACCACTTTCCAGTAGTCCTGCTTGTCGACTCCGTCGAGCTCGCCCGTCTTGCCCTCGTCCACCAGGTCAAAGAGCGTGGGAAAGGAACCGCACAGGCTCACGCAGCGGCGGCAGCCGTGGCAAATGTCGAAGATCCGCTCCATCTCCTGAAAGCAGGATTCTTCGTTGTAGAAGTCGGGGTTCTGCCAATCGAGCGGGTGTCGTGTGGGGGCTTCCAGATTGCCTTCGCGGGCCATGGTGTGCTCCTGAGGGTGTTGCGTGGGAGTGCTCTGCATTGGGCGCTGGATCCAGCGCCCAACACACAGGGCTCAGCGGTCAGTCCTGCAGCTCGGCCAGGGCCTTGGCGTAGCGGTTGGCGTGCGAGCGCTCGGCTTTGGCCAGGGTCTCGAACCAGTCGGCGATCTCGTCAAAGCCCTCTTCGCGAGCGGTCTTGGCCATGCCCGGGTACATGTCGGTGTACTCGTGGGTTTCGCCAGCCACAGCGGCTTCGAGGTTTTGGCGTGTGCT
>JACCDW010871159.1_pt1 | contig 12987 bp, 14 predicted proteins | sample 7449781 | NCBI WGS metagenome assembly JACCDW01 (sample SAMN15323449, study PRJNA562643) | freshwater metagenome | isolation source: river surface water | place: USA:Blue River Watershed | collected 2017-08-18 | reverse complement strand
GGATTCTGCAAAGCGGTTATTTGATCCGAACTTATTTTGATGATATAGAAAATTGTATTTTTACAGAATACATGCACCTGGGTTGGTAATCCTAGAATAACATAAGCAAATGAATAAAAAAAATAAACTCTTCCAAATCTCCATCGCCATACTCTTTATTGCATGGATTTTAAAAATGCAATTCATTTTTGGCGGCGATTATTTATTCAGAATTGGAACCATTGGAGTGTTGATTTCAATTGTATCAAACATTGTATACCTCAAAAAGAATGTTGAAATAGATTCAAATGATATTACGAAAATATACATGGTAAACAGCATTTGCTTATTCATAGTGTACACAGGCATGATGTTGAAAGTTTCACATATCATGGGATCGCAATTAGAAAAGGACTTCATTTTGGATTTTATTGGAATTCCAGCCATTGTAACATCCGCTATATATACGTTTAACAACATTCATAAAATATTGGAAACTTCTAAATCAAACAAAATAATATTGCACAAAGAAATAATATGGCCATGGGTTATTTTTCTTTTCTCTTATCTCCTTTACAATACATACTCTGTTATTCTCACTAGAGTTTAACAAATAAAGCAAGGCAGAAGAGCTAAGCATGACATCTTCTGCATAAAATTTGGATCAGCCTCAAAACGCCAACCATAGTGAAATAAAAGGAACACGTGACAAAAATGTGCAGCCATAATCAGTTAAAAATTGCTTTCAATAAATTAAAACAGTAGGCTGCATATGACAAGAACAGTATCACAAAAGATGGGTGTTAAAGAAAACTCAAGAGCAATATTCATCCACCCTGACGAATTGGCCATTGACAATTTAAACCTGCCATTACTCAACATTCAGAACATATTGAAAGATGATTTCGATTACATCCATCTTTTCGTAAAAACCCAAACGGACTTTATTCTCATTTTCCCTAGTTTAAAACCATACTTAAAACCAAATGGAATGCTCTGGGTTTCTTGGCCAAAAGGCGGGAAACTAGGGACTGACTTAAACATCAAATCAGTGATCAAATTGGGATACGACTTTGGGCTTGTCGAAAGCACCTGTTTAAGTATAAACGACATCTGGTCAGGTCTGAAATTTACACACCCCAAGAAGGGAAAAGTGTACAACAACAGTTATGGAAAATTGAATGAAAATACAACCCTAATCCAATAAACGGAATTGGAGATGCGCGAGCGCTAAAAAACATAGTCGACCAAATCATGCAAGACTTCATAGACCAAGCAATAAAAAATGGTGTGACACTTCTTGACAAAGGAAGGTGTCAATTTTGCGGTGCAGAATATTCAAGAGGAATTTTTGAATGTATGGAACATTACAATAATGGCCTCCAGCTTTTAGACTTTAATAACTCTGATCAACTTATATCAAGATTCTTAAGTGTTGACGCCCATGCTCTGCAACATCCAGAAATTCACGGACGGTGGAGCAATCACTTTCATCTAACAAGGATGAACTTAATTCTTGACAAAATGCAAACTTGGGATTACAAAAAATCACCCCTGTTAAGCGATTACTTGAACGCATACAAAATGAACAATCCGAATGAATTTCTTACTATCCCAAATCCTTACGAAAGAGGAAAAATAACTGCCAACGATTTGATAAAAGCGACAACGGTAGATGAGTGCATTGAACTCATCAAACAATGGGCAGAAGAAGTATATCAATCTTGGCAATCAAGCCATTCCATAGTCTCCAAAATTTCAGACGGTTTTTTGAGCGACTGCACCATTGGAAAAACGCAGGGACGATAAATAAAGAACTAAAATGGACTTTAAAATACATACTACAGCGATTTACCACTGCTCTCTTGAAAGGGCTTTCAAGGCTCCCATTTTGTGCGACGTCACCAAAGTACACACGGGGTACGGCCTAATGCCCAGAGTTACTAAAACCACCAATGACCATGATTGGGGAAAGCCTGGATCCATCAAGCCATTTCTTTATGAATAAGATAACCTGGTGAGTTTTTTTTAGTGTAATAATACCACGTGAAGAAATTCCAATCCATCAAGCTTTGAAGCGTTAAATGATAAATTTTCCTAATCAGTTTCAATTGGACTTTGGCGTTTAAGAAGGGGGATACATAATTTTGAATCACCTAAAGATGTCATTTCATCTTTCACTAGCTTCAAGATTAAAACATCCACAAAGGAAAGCTTCAGAGACTGTGAAAGATAAGTGAATTTTAAAAACAACGTCAAAATGAGAAGACTGAAACTAGCGCTGGATTGGACACCAAATGTCAATCATATCGGATTCTTTATTGCCAAGGATTTGGGATTTTACAATGAACAAGGCATAGACCTTGAAATATTAAATCCGAAAGACGACAATTATTCATTGACCCCAGGTAAAAAATTAGAACTTGACCTGGCTGACTTCGCGTTTGCTCCTTTTGAGACCGTTATAAGCTTAAACAACAAAGCGAATCAAGTTCAAGCCGTGGCTATTTTCGCCATTCTACAAGATGATTTAAGTTGCATTGTCACCTTACAAAGCTCAAACATTACCACACCAAAATTATTGGATGGTAAAAGCTACGCCTCTTACAAAGCCCGCTACGAGGATCACATCGTTAAACAAATGATAAAAAATGATGGAGGCAACGGAGATCTTGACATCATATATCCAGAAAAACTAGGTATCTGGAACACTCTTCTGAGTGGCAAAGCCGATGCTACTTGGATTTTTGACAACTGGGAGGGAATTGAAGCCGGTGGAAAGAACATCCATCTCAACAAGTTTTCATTATCAGCAATGAATATTCCATATGGCTATTCACCCATTGTACTTGCAAAAAAAGAAAACATAATTGAGCAAAGGGAACTTTATTCTAAGTTTATCAAAACCACAAAAATGGGCTTTCTGTATGCAAAAAATCACTTAACTGAATCAACAGATATTCTAAAGCATTACACCACAGAGTATGATTCGAAAAATATAGATTTGGAAAAAGCAATATCATTTACATCACCTCATTTCGGCGACGAATTCAATTGTGGGATAATGAACCCAGATAGAATTGCCAGCTTTTTAACTTGGCTCGTAGAAACAGGTATAGAAGACAAATTGATTTTAAACCAAAGCCTATTTACAAATGAATTGCTCAATGAAAACCCATGCTAATTTTACTTTATAGTCAAAAGCAAAAAACCCAGACCCAAAATAGCTTTAGAATTCGAAAGCAATAACCGACCTCAGGACAAGTCATATTTGCGCTGCTCACAATCTGCTTTCCTCAAGATCAAAAATCTCAAATTTGTTAAACTTTCCAATAATGGGGATTCCCAACGCGGAACAATGCTTGTTTCACTCATCTTTGAAATACTTTTAACCCTACAATGAACTCAGGTTTTTTTTCCATTCTAGACGATATAGCCACTCTAATGGATGATGTGGCCATAAATGCCAAAATAGCTACAAAAAAAACCGCAGGGATACTTGGAGATGATTTGGCTGTAAATGCCGAAAAATCGACAGGCTTTGTTTCATCTAGAGAAATTCCTGTTCTATGGGCGATAACAAAAGGTTCATTCCTCAACAAGCTTATCATTGTTCCTATCACCTTATTGCTGCATTCATTTTTTCCCGCTGCAATAAACATCATACTCATACTAGGCGGATTCTACTTGGCTTATGAGGGCGTTGAAAAAATTGTAATGTACTTCATTAACAAAAATAAAATAGCAGATCAAATTGAAGTTGATTCAGACCAATCAGAAGCCGAACTGGAAAAAGTAAAGATCAAATCAGCCATAACCACCGATTTTATTCTATCCATTGAAATTGTAATCATTGCCTTGAGCACAGTACTGAATCAAAACTTAAGTGTGCAAATACTAACCTTAACACTTGTTTCCATCATAGCAACAGTCGGCGTGTATGGCATTGTTGCGTTGATCGTTAGAATGGATGATGTTGGACTAAAAATAATTGAGAAGTCCAATAACAAAGGTATTTTAAGTAAAATTGGATGGCTATTGGTTGAGGCCTTACCCTTGGTCATCCGAATATTTGCAATAGTCGGAACCATCGCATTGTTGCTTGTATCAGGCAGTATCTTCGCACACAATATTGCATATACCCACCACCTCTTGCACAATTGGCCCATCATTATAAAAGAGTTTGTTTTTGGAATTATTGGTGGGATTCTAGCATTGGCTTTGATTACAATTTTCAAAAAATTCAGTTTGATCATAAAAACAATTTTGATTAAATGACGCCTACAATACATCCAAAGAAATTGAACGCCTCTACGTTCCAATTTCTAACCATCATTGCTATAATTTTGTCATTAAATGCTTGTGGCAACCTGAACAACGAAGTTGAAAACAAACTGAACGAGTTAAAAAACAAATCTGAGTCCTTGGATTCTCTTGTCAACAAAAAAATCGACGGTGTTTCAAAACTTGATTCGCTGGTTGACAAGGAAAGTGATAAAATCACAAAACTAGATACCTTACTAAAAAAATCTTCTTCTCAACTTGACTCTATCTCAAAAAAAGGAGGAAGGTATTTAGAGAATATGACCCATTAAATCTAAATCTATGAAATGTCCAAACTGTTCAGTAAGCCTGGTAATGACAGAGCGCAGTGGTGTTGAAATTGACTATTGTCCAGAATGCCGAGGTGTTTGGCTCGACCGCGGAGAGCTAGACAAGATTGTAGAACGTTCAGCACAGAACATAAAAAACAACCATTCGGATAGCTTTGCAGAACGTCAAAGATTCTCTAAAGACAATGATTTCCACCATAAAAAAAAGAAAGGTTTCCTGGATGATTTGTTTGACTTCTAATAAATTGTGAAAGCAATAAAAACAAAATTCTTCACGGTTCAATTTGCCCTTTTCTTTTTTTCCACCGTTTCTATGATTAAATAGACTCCATATTAGACTGATTCATGAGAGCGATATTCCGTCGTTGGTAAAATATTGCAACAATAAAAAGATTGGTGACCAAATCTTCAATATCGACTCACCCATCAGGAATATCAAGATCTTGTTGTAGCTTCGAAATAATGATGAGGACTTTGTTTTTCACCAATAATGTTATCCAATCTTGGTGCACATGCTTGCGTCTTCTCTGTTCTATTTCATTTCTTTTGGTTTGCTTTTCATCCTTTGCTCAACCCGGTGATCGCTACTATGAACATCGACTAAAAGATTTTCAGAGCATTCAAGATTCCATTCGTCAACACCCCAAAGACCCTGTTTTCAAATGGGCTCGAATTGAAATGCTCTTTCATCCTTTTTTCGACTTGCACACCGCTCCTTCTGATAAGCTAGAAGATTATGCCATTCGCTATATGGATGTTTATCGGGAGTCTGAGTCAGATTCCATCACCGTAATGATGCGACAGCCCTGCGATATGTGCCCCAACATTGCTGTTCGCATTTTTAATCCAGCCAAAGAAATGTTGCTTTTTTTAACAACGCATGAAAAGGAATTGCTCCAAGACCTTGATCATCTCATACAGTACAAATACGAAATAAAAGCACCTTGGTATTTGGGGTCACATTACGCTGCAAATCTGGCTTCATTCCTTTTCAAGCGCGGTCAATTCCATTATGTCAGCGGAAGAAAAGACCTTGCTATTTCGGATTATGTAAACGCTTTGGAAGCTAATCCCAACCAAGAACTAAAGCGGCAAATACATACTTCTTTGGCTGCTTATTATTATACCAGTGAGCAACGCTCAGAAGACAATGCAAAACAAGCGTTGAAATACATCGATCGATTTGACGAGAACGATACAAGGTATCCAAAGGAAAGAATTGAACTCTTGTTTTCCATGAGCGACTCCGCCTTTGTGATTGATTACTTTCAAGAAAGATCAGCTCAGGCATTGCAGAAATATCTTAACCTATTGAACAAAAGGGAATCAGCAAGCGATCCAGGTTACGAAGAGACAAAGGCTTTTGACGACCATAAGAAATACGAAAAGTTGATTTTGGAATATTTGAAAAAGATCCAAGCCCAAGTCAGTCGTGAGGATGTCAAGACACAACAGAATCAAATGATTGAAAAAGTGAAATGATAAAAGTATTCGCCGAAACACCCCGACTCATCCTCAGAGAAATTCTTCCCTCAGATGTTGATGGAATGTTTGAACTGGATTCTAACCCAGCAGTGCATCGATACTTGGGAAATAAACCGGTAACAAGTAAAGAAGAAATTATCCAAGTCATCCAATACATCCGACAACAATATGCGGATTATGGCATTGGACGCTGGGCGATCATCGATAAAAATTCACATGAATTCATGGGATGGACAGGTTTGAAATTGGTGACTGAGCCAACCAACAACCACCAGAACTATTATGATATCGGTTACCGCCTGATACCAAAATATTGGGGAAAAGGAATAGCAACAGAATCCGCGATGGCCTCTTTGGAGTATGCATTTAAGGAGTTACATCTTAACGAAGTATACGCAGCTGCCAACATTGAAAATCATGCGTCCAATAAAATTCTAAAAAGATTGGGGATGCAATTCATTGAAACTTTCTATTATCATGAAATAGCCTGCAACTGGTACAAAATAGAGATGCATGAATATCAGCGTTAGCCGCGCAGAGAACAATGCCAAAAAATCACCGCAACAAGTGAATCGACCCCCGCAAATTGTGCAAAATAAGGATGCCCGCCAAAGAGGGTGAATCCGCATTGAGCACCCAATGATAGATGCCATCTTGCGCATAAACATCAGAGCTTTCATAGGCATGTCCAATCCATGGTTGATTGGGGTCATTGCTCTCAAAAACCAAGTCTCCCCAGCGGTTAAACACTTTAAAATCATAACGGGTAAATCCGCATTCACACACCGGCAAAATGACTTCATTGCGCCAATCATTGTTGGGCGTAAATGAATTGGGGATGTATACAGCGCAATCGCAATTCACCTCGTTGACCAAAACTTCAAAATTGCGCACGCCACAATCATCCGTAGCTTCAAATTGATACGTCCCCGTATCGTAGACCATCCTTGGGAATAATGCAGCTTCATCATCCGACCAAACAAAATTCGAATCGTTCTCTACAGCAGGACCTATTGGCAAATTTTCGACATCGCACACCACCACATCGGTCACAAAATCAGGAACATCAATTCGTCCATCGGTCACCACAATTTCATCCTCATCTGAGGAGCAGGCGAAAGTGACTTGAACAGAATACGTTCCTGGCTCAGTTACGACAATGCCCGGAGTGATGCGCGCATCACTCCACAGATAATCCGTAGCTCCCGCTACTGTGGCATCTATGAAGACCGTTTCGCCGGGACAGATAAAAGCATCGGCTCCCAAATCAACGGATTCGGGAGTAGGATAACGACTGACGAAAATGGTATCTGAATCTGCTGATCCATTGGCGTCTGTTACTTCGACGATGTAGGTAACACTGCCAAAAGTTGTTGCCGTAATGCTGCTGACATTCTGAAAATTTCCTGGGCTCCATACAAAATCGAAGGGCCCTACTCCACCCGTCACGGTGGCATCTAAGGAGAATGGAACGCCCGGACAGACCAATACATCTGGTCCCAAATCGACGTTCAACGGAGGGCACTCAGTAATCAAAATAGAATCGATGGCAGAACCACATTGACCAAACACTTCGAGGACATACAACCCTGGAGTATTGACTACTATAGATGAAGAGGATGGACCCGTATTCCAAGCATAGGCATTGGCGTTCGGATCTGCGCCATCCAACGTGATGTTGGACGAACAGAGTGTCAAATCAGGACCCAAATCGACTGCAACATCACTTTGGTTGTTGTCCTGAAGCACAAAATCATCTACGAAAACATAGGCCAATGAAATAAAATCTTGGATACCATAGAGGGTCATGGATTGCTGCTGGTCGGTCAAAAAATTACCGAAAGTAAACTGATCATAAGCTTGGTCAGCAGTGAAAGTAAAAGTAAAGGTCTGCCAAGACTCAGAGGCAAAGACTTGGGGAATAAGTTGCTGATAACCGGGGGCATTGATCAATCCATTGGTTCCAACAGGCTGAAAGACTGGACCCGTGCTGAGCAGAAAGCCCCATCCATCCGCATAAACACCGCCCACTTGCGGAGTGCCGATGGCCATGGAGAATGATAGGTTGTATTCATTACCAACAACCAAAGGACTGGTGAGTTGAATCGAAATGTACTCGCGGGCGTTGGACACCAAATTGACATAACCGCCCAAACCCATTACAGCATCGCCTTCAAATGGTTGAATGTTGCTGAAATAATTGAGGGGAAGAGCGGCAAAAGGACCAGTTCCTTGCAGGTGGAAATAATCTGGAGTACCATTACTGGTATTGCACTCCCCTGTAGTAGCTGCGTTGGTCCAACCTGCGGCAAGTGCCCAACCACAGTCATCATTTGGTAGAGAGGAGTATGTTTCGAAGCCTCCATTGGGAATCAGAGACGGACATTGGGCAAAGTCATCTTTGCACAATAAAATCATCCCCAGCATCGCAAAAAAGCGCAACATGCCACCGAAACAAATCACTTTGAAAAAATGTTCAATGGGATCACCCGTTTTAACATTTGAATCAAGGATAATCGGAAACGCATTTCGAGTTTAAAATGCAATTTTCAGTAGCAACCTACATTGCATTCTGTTATCTTTAAACCATGTTCACCGAAATTTTCATTGCGTAATCTTTCCAACAAAATGATCAAACGACTAAACAGAATGAATAAAAAAAATAAAATCGTCCTCTCCATTGCAGTGCTTCTCATGGCATTGGGCATCGTTGCGTTTTCATTTCACTCAAATCGCTTTGATAACCGCATTTTAAGCTACACGGTGGATCCCAAAATCCAGGAAGTAAAACTGTATTGGAAGGATGAAAAAGGTAAGCCTTTTCAAAGCATACAAAACCTAAAAGACCACCTTGAAAGCCAAAACAAAAACCTCCTCTTTGCGATGAATGGAGGCATGTACCTTCCGGATGGTTCACCACAGGGTCTTTTCATACATGAATATAAAACATTGACTCAGATTGATACAACAAGCGGAAATGGAAACTTCTACATGAAACCCAATGGCATTTTTTACCTGATGGCGGACAACGCTCCACATGTGTGCGCGACTTCAGATTTTTTATACAATGATCAAATTAAATATGCGACACAATCCGGACCGATGCTCATTATCAATGGACAAATTCATCCTGCATTCCAAAAAGGCTCTCCCAATCTAAAAATCCGAAATGGTGTGGGCATATTGCCCAATAATCAAATCCTTTTTGCCATTTCTAAAACCGAAATCAACCTTTATGACTTTGCAGAATTCTTTCTAAAACAGGGATGTAAAAACGCCTTGTATTTGGATGGGGTTGTTTCTAGGGCCTATTACCCAAAAGGCAAATGGATACAAACGGATGGTCAATTTGGGGTAATGATTGGGGTGACTGATTAAGGAAACGCAATAATAATAAATCAAAAAGTTTCAATATTTAACGAAACCAAGCATCGTGAATCGGAATCTGAAAATACATTGGCATTATGTAAGTAATGCGCGAACTGATTTCATGAACCTATCACAATCAGAGCGGTTGGCATGAAATTACATTTACAATATTCTAGATTACACGCATTTGACTTAACTTCATGCAAAGATTGTTATTCAATTAATTCAAAATGAAAACCTCCTCAATGAAAACCAGAATATACCTTTTGATGGCATTGACTTTGCAAAGCTTTACGGCCATGACTTTCGCTCAAAACATCCCCAACTACCTTCCTACGAATGGTTTGGTTGGTTGGTATCCTTTTAATGGGAATGCCAACGACGAGAGTTTACTCGGAACCTCTGGAACCATTACCAATGCGACATTGAGTGAGGACAGATTTAACAACCAAAATAATGCATATTATTTCAATGGAGTGAATGCAATTATTGACCTAGGAGTAAACACTTCAATCAACTCTATTAATTCTGAATTAACTTTTTCTTATTGGGTCAAGCCTGATGGAAACTCTCCAAGCGCTAGTATGACTGTATTGGCAAGTTATGCAGGACAAAGTGGATCTGGAGCATATTGGAGATTCATATCAAGAATAGATCGAAGCACGTTGAATGCAAAATTGGATCTTATGATCAACACAGTCTGGAACAGTATCAATAGCAATCAGAATATCATTATTGCAAATCAATGGAATCATGTCGCACATACCCGCTCAGGTAATTTAGGAAAAACATATATCAACGGTATTCTATCCAACACCTCCAATATATCATCTCAAATCATCAATACCCCTTCAACACCAGGTGCAACCACAAAGATTGGATTCAATTGGCCTTCCTTCGGGAACAATGAATGGTTCAAAGGAAATATCGATGACATAGGATTTTGGAATCGTGCATTAACAAGTCAAGAAATTACAGAAATATATTCTGCCAATTCCAACATCACCAATTCAACCCTTAACACAGCTACAACTATACCCGGTGCCATCAGCTACCAAGCCGTTGCCCGCAATGAACAGGGACAAGCACTGACCAACGCCACAATCCAAGTGAAATTTACCTTAATCACTGATTCCATCAATGGCACAGCTGAATTCAGTGAGTGGCAATCCTTAACAACCAATAGCATGGGCCTTTTTAATACTTCATTTGGAACTGGAAATGCAATAAATGGCAACTTTGATTCCATTAGTTGGACCCTAGGAAAAAAATTCCTCAAAGTAGAAATGGATGCTGGAAATGGATATGTATTTATTGGAACACAAGAAATGCTCGCCGTACCCTTTTGCTTTCACAGCGGTACCGCAGGAACCATTAAAAATCCAGGTCTCCCTATTTTCAGTGACAATACAGCTGCGTTGGCAGGAGGATTGACTATTGGAGAAATGTATAGAACCGAGTTCGGTGATTTAAAAGTGGTGTATTAACTCTTATCTTTAAACAAGAAAGATAAAATACTTCAACACATGATAGGTTGATTGAACTTATCTTTTAATTTATGCTATCCAATACCTCGAGGCAAATCTTTAAGATAATGCGCACGAGCAATACAATAAAACTAAAGCAAAGTTTCTCTACATGAATAAATTTGAAACAAACAATACAAACACTTGGAAAAATTTAAAGAGTATTAAATATTTATTACTTGTAATAACTATTCTCTTTTCCGTAATACTTTATCCAAGGATTAAAGAACATTTGTATCCCGACGAACAGGATTTTTCAGCAATTCAAGAAGAAAAGATAGTAGATAAAGTTAGCATTCCGACCGTTTTCTATAAAGCTTCTAATTTTGAAATTATCGGAAAACTTCCAAACACCAAAAATTATGCTCGACTTCCTGAAGAAGCTCAAAGTAAAGTCAGTAAACCTATTTGGAGACTTTCTAAAATACGGCAGGCATTTCTATCCGATTTTCATCTAATACTTCTAAGATAATCGTTCGTTGGACTTTAAATAGAAATTCAAATCCCACAAATCTATCTGCCATCGCTGCAAAAGGATTAGACCTGTATGCATATGTTGATGATAAATGGCAGTTTGTTGGAGCTGCGAAACCCAAAGGTGGAACCCAAAACGAAGCAATTATTATAACGGAATGGAAACAAAAAACCGAGAATTCCTTCTTAATTTACCATTGTACAATGAGATCAGTGATCTCGAAATAGGCATTGACGAGGGAAAAAATATTTGGAAACCAAAAGAAGTAATAATTGACACTTTACATCCAATCATTTTTTACGGAACAAGTATTACTCAAGGAGCCTCTGCCTCGCGCCCTGGGCTTACATACCCAGCCCTGATTGAAAGACATTTTAACAAAGAAACCATCAACTTGGGTTTTAGTGGAAATGGAACTTTTCAAAAGGAAATTGGCGAATTCATGATGACCGCTAATCCATCAATAATCGTTTTAGACTGTACACCAAATTCCGATGCCACAACGATTCGAAATAATCTCCCAGATCTTCTTGACCACATAACATCCATCAACAACACAATTCCAATAATACTTGTTGAAAGCATTGTAAGAGATTTCTCATTCTTCAAAAAAGATGATATCAATGTTTTTGGCACCATGTCATTTATAAAAGAACAGAATAAAGCATTAAGGGATGTATATGGATCGAACATTAAATTAAATAGAAATTTATTCTAAGTAACCAATGAGAATTTAATTGGTAACGACCATGAAGCAGCATCAGACGGAACTCATTTGAACGACTTGGGGCATTATAGAGTGTACGAACGTATAAGGCAAGAAATCGAAAAACACATAAAATAAAACCAATTACAACAAGTAGAATTAGAATTCATTTTACAGAAATAAATCATCAAAATCCTTGAGCATATTTACATCCATAAGTTTCATATTGGTATATGAGCCAACTAGTTTTAAATTAATCTTTAGAGCAACATCATTGCACCAAGCGATAACATAAAACAAGAAATCGATCAGTCAACATGAGAAAAAAAGTTGGATCACAAAGCTCATTTGATAAATCGACGCACAAGTAAATTTCATAAAAGAGCATTATCCTTAAACTTCCCAGTTCCTAAATCTTGGACAGTTTAGTCATCCATCGAATAAACACTCAAAATAGACTTGACCCATTGAAATTGCCTTCCCTTAGATAATATGACAAATTTCTGAAATCTAGATTCAGACCTTTTGCAAAAACAATTAAATTAGCCTGGCACGACTTTAATTCAATTTAAAGCGAGCCAAACCCTAACCAAATAAAATCAAAAAAAAAAAATACTTACCGATTCAACATTTAAGACCAAAAACAAAACATGATAAAATGAAATATGTTACGCGCTATCGAATACCAAATTCAATCGTGTCAATATTTCAAGGCACTATGAAATCACAGATAATCGTTGAAGCTAATTTAATTTCCAAATGACATGATTAAAATCAAAATAGATCTTGAAAGCCAAAGTATTCTGAATCAAGATCAATCCAAATATATTTTTG
>JACCDW010711444.1_pt1 | contig 12987 bp, 19 predicted proteins | sample 7449781 | NCBI WGS metagenome assembly JACCDW01 (sample SAMN15323449, study PRJNA562643) | freshwater metagenome | isolation source: river surface water | place: USA:Blue River Watershed | collected 2017-08-18 | reverse complement strand
GTTGGTACTGATGCTATGACTTGGACAGCTATGCCAACAACTGTTGACTATGTCAGTGCAGCTAACTATCCAACAGACGCAAACGTTGGTGTTGCTAATATTTCCAATGCAACTGACTTTGTTGACGATTTCAGATCAATTCTTAATGTTCTTGAGTATGAAATCAATGCACTTCAAACATCATTTGCATCTGTAACAACATATGGCTACCAATTTATGGCAGCTTCCAACATTCTTTCAATCAGAAACCTCAAGTCCAAAGCTGACAAGTATGTCTTTGAGCTTAAGAGACTTAGAGGCGATATTGACAGAGTTACAACTACTGGATTCCCAGGTAACGACATTGTTGGTATGGGTCTTACCTCAGCATATCCATCTGGTAGAAACAGAGGATGGGGTCCTAACTAATCTTCGTATTAGTAGACTAAAAAAAGGGAGAATCGAAAGATTCTCCCTTTTTTATTACCAGATTGGCCCATGTTTAAGTTTTGCTTTAAGATGACCAAGATCATTCATGCAAATTGTTTGAAGAACTTTTAACACTTTACTTGAATATCTACTTTGAGTTCCAGCACCATTGTACTTTCCCCACATGTATCTTAAGTTTCTGCTTGAACCTGAGGCTCTGTCCATTGTTGAACCTCTTCTGACAGTGTGACGCAAATGCATTGATAATTCTTTTGTTCCTAGAGCAATATTCCCATAAACAGTATATGGGTTATATTGTCTTTTAGGATCAATATATCTGGCGGTGGATTTTAGTACTTGCATCATCCCAATACATGGTCTGCTATTCATACTAAACTCACTTTCTACATAAGCGGTTGAAGCGATTATATATGGATCGACTTTGTATTTCTTTCCATAAATAAACATTGCTTCAACAATTTTTGCAATATAAGATTCAGAATATTTAGGCTTCACTAATTTAATGAATCCCTTGATTTTGTTTCTTTTTGCAAGTTCTCCTTTATTCACTTTAACTTCCAAAGTTAAAGATTTTTGACTAGGTTTTGCAATTTTGATTTCTTTGTGTGGCAATATGTTTGACATAGTTGCCAAAGAAAGCAAAACTACTTTCATGTATCCCATAATCATAGTTTCTCTCCTTTTTGGTTAACAAGCAAGGATTTACTTGAAAACTTTAGAATTATTTCAATTGTATACTATACAATAAAGGAACAATATTGTCAATGCATTCAGGCATAAAGAACTTTTTCAATTTAGGTGGGAAAGACAATAACTCTCAAAAAGAGATCTGTGTTACTTGCAAATATTTAGGCAAGTCTATGGATGTTTGTACGATTTTACCTGGCAAATCTATAAGGTGTTCAGTATGTGGATTGCCTGTGCATAGAAGCCACCGTACTTTATTTTCTACAGATGCTTATGTTTGTCCCTCTTGTTTAGATAGACAGACTGGATGGAGCATGCAAAGAACTTCCAGTAAAATAACTGATAAAGAAGTGGATGAAATCTTTGGTAATATTTTTGGAGACGACAAATGACTTTAGTAGAAAAGTTAATAAAACTTGCTGAAGACCTTGAAAAAGAGGGTTTTATTGAAGAATCTGACCAATTAACAAATGCATTGGAAACAGATGTTCAAGAAAATCCAACTCCATTGTTGATAGATAAAGATGATGAAGAAGTTCACCAAATGGAATCACCTGAACCATCTATGACTTCGCAACCTTCAGTTCCAATACCACAACCAACTCCAGTTCAGGCTCCTACAGAAAATGTTAGCCAATTAGAAGAAGATTTAACTACTGGAGTTTTAGCATTATTAGCAAAGAATAATGATTTTGTTTTAAGTGAAAATGGTGAGGTAGGAAACTCAGACGAAGAGTTTGTTGATGTTTTACTTAATTTAGCTTCTTAGGTTGCTTTAGTTCTTCTATCATAATCAGCAACACATTGAGGTGGTGGAACAGTTATTCTACAATCTTCACAATGTGTTTGAGTGTGAACAACCCAATCCTGCCATGTTTTCAATTGGTTTTGTCTTCTTATGAAATTAGAAGACAAAGGCGCATAAGCTTCATTTTTCATATAGAAGCTTTTTCCACAATCATGACACAAACAACTAATAACTGGCATATGTTTTAAAGTCCACAATTCTATCAATCATAAAAGCATCGATTTCATGCTCATTTTTTAAGTAAGTAACTGCATTGTATTCATCTATATAACAATGTATATATCCGTTCACAGAATTATAGCTAAAGTCCTTAATTAAGATGTTTGTAAATCTATTAGCCTTCTTAATTTCAATATAATAATCTAAAACTTTATCCATTGGACCAGAAACAGTATTTTCTACATACCAAAAGTCAGTGCCGTAAGGTGGTATTTCCTTTCCAATACTAACTTTATAATTGTATGCTTCATCGGAAAAAGCTTTTACTTCTTCGCCCGTTTCTTTGTTATATAATTCAAGAAGCTGGTTTATTTTTTTATCAGCTCCGTCCCAAGTTATATTCATTAAAGTCCTAGCATTTCTTTTATTGACTTACCTGTTAATAAGTTCATGAATGTTAAAAATGCACCAATACCACCAATAACCCAAGCAGCTCTATTTAAAAGATTCTTGATATCAAAATTGTGTTTTTTCATTGATCTTATCTCTGTTTCTATTTCATCAAGGTCATTTTTAAACAATTTGGTTATATCTACTTTTGTGTTTTCTAATTCTGCACCAAAGTGTGATATTTGAGCAGTGTATTCTTCTAGTGAGTTTTCAAATGCCTCTTGTCTTGACTGCATTAATGTTTGAAAATTTTGAAACAATTTATCAAGAGCAAAATAATGTTTCTCTATTTTTCTAAACTCTTCATTGGATGATCGTTTTAACTCTACCAATGTTTCTAAAATGTCTTCTTGATTTTTAAGAACGTTTTGTAATGCAAAGTTGAAATCTAAATAAGCTTCTGTTTGGGCCTTTTGAATTGCTTTAAATTGAGAGACACTAAGCTCCTCCTCTTCTTCCATAGCTTTGTGCCTCCTTATTAAATTGTGTTAAGTACTTTTTGTAATCTTTTTGATGAATCTTTAAGTCTTTGTATTGGGTCTTCTGCTGATTCTAATGTACACAGGCAACTATTTGTGCCGTGATTAATATCTTTTTTATTGAGTTTAAAGTTTTTTCCAAAATGTGTTACTAATTTTGTGCAACCTACTGAAAGATCTGAAGAATGTACAGCAATATCAAACCCCTTTTTACTGTATTCTTTTGCCTTGTCATTCATTAGCACATTTCCAATTTTATCAATTATCCACATAGGTTGATTAAAACTATCTATCAATGCTAACAATAACTTTGGCGGATTATTAAACTCTTGATTGTCCATTTTAGCCTCAAAGAACTTTAAAAGATTCTATTGTAGTATTCCTCAAAGGTTTTATAACTTTCCTCGTCCTCCATTACAATAAATACATTTCTGATATTAGAATCTTTTTTGGATTTGAAGTAAGTGAGGATGGAAGATAATTGAACTCTTGCGGTATCTTCAATATCATGAGTTCCACAATCACAAGGAATAACAACAATATTTTTTGCGTTGTTTGAATCTGCTAAATGTAAAGACTTTCTCATTGAAGATCTAATGTCTTCTTCATTCACTAGCCTTGACTCACCAGCAACTACAGCATGATATATAGATTTTGGCTTTACTTGGCTTGTTTCTCCACCATTAGAAGTTATATAAACATGTCCCATTTTGATTGGCTTTGGAAACTTATCACATTCTTCTTGAATTTTTCCTCTTGACAATCTATGAAACTTAGAATCATCAATTGTAAGAACGTTATTTGCTGGGAAAATTAACACATCTGCCTTTACAGCATATGGGTTTTCAATTTTATGTATTGAAACTTTGGTTCCCTTAGCTTCTTCTTTAGGTTGTGGTTTTTCTTCTTTAATTGGCTCTGGTGCAATTTCAATCTTTTCAGGTGCATTTAAAAAAGAACATCGGTCTCTATCACCTTCACAATCAACATTCCAATTTGTTTCCAAAAGAGGCAAGTTAATTTTTGTAAAGAAAGAGACCGATTGTGCAGTAGATGTAGTTTTTACGAAACAGTTTTTATTTTCTAAGTATAATGGGCATAATTTCATAGGGGATTACCTGATGAAATTATACAAACTTAAATCAAACGAGCAAATCCTGGAAAATTAGATTTAATATAATTAAGATCAGATATGGACATAGAACCTTTAAACTTATCTAAAATAGCCTTAGCTTCAGTCATAAAGTTTTCTCTTCCAGTAGGAGTTGATGTGATCAATTGACTATGCAATGTTTGTAATTTTGGAATCAATTCATTATAAGCATTTTCTTTAGTCTGAGCTGCAAAATCAGTGAGTTCGCCTTCTAGATATCTGTTAATTAATCTCTTTTTCTCTTCTGCAGAAATAGGCATAGATTGTATTTGTAAGAGGATTTGCGGGCTGATTGTCATTTCTGCAGGTTGACCTATTCCATCTCCTCCCATAAAATCTCCACCTTTACCAAATGCACCTCTGCCCTCAGCACCAGGGACACCTTCAAAATAGTCTCCAAAGCCCACTACACCTTTAGTTGGTTCATTGGCTGACATTGCTGCTGAGTTTACACCTGAAATATCTTTTTTATCATCACTTTGTTGTTTAAAGAGTTGATTATATAACGGACCTCTACCAAGTTGAGATATTCTTAGATTTTCTTTTTCTGATGTTAATCTTGTAATTTTATAGAGTGACATTACAGTTTTACTCCCTTTTTAGATAATGCTGCAGATATTTCAGGAGAAGATTTTAAAAGCCCCTGTAATGATGACAAAGAAGCATTTACTTTTTGCAAGTACTCAAGAGCCATTTTATTCTTTACTTCCTCAGTTACATTACTTTTTGAGATTCTATATAATTCTGCAGTAACATCTTCAATAGTAATTTTTGGAGTGTTTTTAGTAATGGCAGCAATCAAATTAGCTGATTGTTGTTCTGGCTGATTGTTTTGTGAAACTTTAATAAACTTGCTCATTTTTACACCCTAATATAATGTATTTACTTCTTTATTTAGATTTGGTTTTGGTAATAGCTTTGTAAGATATTTTCTATATAAATCTGTATCTTTATCTAGTTCTGGTTGGATAAGATTTAATAAATTTGCTAATCGTGCTAAAAGTGGTCTTACTTGTGTTTGAATACTAGGATCATCATATATATGCTTCAATGTTGGTAAGTTAAAAAGAAACTCATCTCTGTCAAGTCCATTCTCGTCTGTAAATGTAATTCTAGTATTTAACACTTGAGATAATTGTCTACCATAATCTTTCAATTGAAGCTTTTGTTTGTATTCCATTGGGTTTTGTGGCGGAACTTTCATTCTGTCTTCAATTAATTTTGGAAGTTGAACAATAACTTTCCAGTTTGTATCCAATGCTGCTTTTTGAGTTCCACCTATAGCATTTTTTCTAAGCATTGAGGTCATGGCTTTATCAGTCATAAAAGGCTCTAAGCTAGAAAATATCTTTACATGGACATTTTCAGATTCTTTTGGTGAAAGAGCAGGTTGAGATAAAAGATTGCCTATTTCTTGAAGTAAGCTATTATCACCACTTATTTTTACAAAAGTATAAGGTATTGAGGTGCCTGTACCGCCACCTGGGGTGCCTGATGGAAAAACTAATAATCGACCATTTGGCGTTCTTTCAACAAAATTAAATGTGCCTGGAGAATCTCTATTACCTTTATAATTCCCAGAAGTCATTGATGAAAGAATTATTGTTTGAAGATTAGCAAGATGACCCATAAATGGATACTTTCTCTTCACATCATCTTCAGACAAATTGTTAAAGAGTTCTTCTATATGATCTTGTCTTGCATAATTTGGGAACGTAATTGATAAATTTTGCGTCCCTCTGGTTGGGTCGGTAGGATCTCTAAATGGCTGAACATCAACTTGAGCGTTTCCTGCTAATCCTTTAAGAGAATCAACCCACCATTTCATGATTAGAGCAGATTCTGTGTCATCTCTTACTCCAGTAGATGTTGATAAATAACTAGTTAAATCAGATTTGCTTGAAAATTGGCTTTCATTTGACATGCCTCTTGTTTGTAATTGCAAACCTCTGCCCATTGAACGTAAAGTGTCAACAATTCCTGCAGTCTTGAAAAGATTGCTTTGGGCTAAATGTTCAATAACTTCTTTATCATCAAAGGCTATAGCAGTATCAATAACTGATTTTAAATGCTCGTTATTCAATTCTCTCTCCAGATTTGTAACTAGTGTAATTTTACAAATCTGAGCTGCAAGTTCCTTTATCCAGCAAATATTTTGATGGTGAGTCTAAACAACAAGCATCAATCACAACTTTTTCATCAGAGCTATTAAATCCACCCAACAAATCAAATGCTGCTTGAGATACTGCCTTTTTAACCATAGAACCTAATGCTCTTGTTCCAGTACCCATCTTCATTACTCTTTTGATTGTTTCATCTACAAACTCATCAGTAAAAATAAGTTCATATCCAGATTCAGCAAAAAGTAAAGATTGATTATTAATTGGTGAACTTTGCAAATCCATTAAACAAGTTTTTAACTCTTCATACTTTAAAGGAGCTAAAGCAACTATAGATTGTATTCTTCCTACTAATTCTGTGCTCAATCCATATTCAATCAAAGACTCAACCATAATTTCGTGAGTGGCTTGTTGATAGATTTCAAAAGATTTAATTTGCTCTTCATAATCTTCGCCTTGATCTTTTTTGAGAGAAACTTTTGGGCCTTTATATCCTAATTTCTTACCTACAATTTCGTGCAAGCCATTAAAAGCTCCACCAAAACAGAAAAGAATCTTATTAGTATCAACAGAATATGGAGGACCTTCTCTGCCTGTTAAAGACTGTGGTAACTTGACTGACTTTCCTTCAATAAGCTTAAGCATTGAACTTTGTGTAGCAGTATGTAAAGCTTCTGTTCTAGTACCTTGTGAATGAAATGATGCAAGCTTATCAATTTCATCAATAAAAACTACACCTTGCTCAACTAAATCAAGATCCCCATTTGATTTAGTAAAAAGATCATGAATTACAGCATCAACATCTGCGCCTTGAAATCCTGTAGGTGAAAACCCAGTAGCATCTCCAGCAGCAAAAGGAACGTTCAATTGCTTTGCTATGGAGTTAATAATAAGAGTTTTGCCACTACCAGAAGGACCAAGAAGAAGAATATTGTATTTTTCAGTTGGCTTGTCTAATTTGATATTTCTAAGATGTTCAAAAACAGTGATAGATATACGTCTCTTAGCTTCGTCTTGACCTACAACAGTTTTGCAAAGATTATTAAAAAAATCTCTTGGTGTTAGTCTTGTACTTTCACCAGATTCAATTGGAGCAACTCTTTTGAATTGGACCTTTGCACCAGGAACCATTTCAAATAATTTTTCTCTCAATTCTTCTCCTGAAATTTCATCATCCAAGTTAAGAATAAAAGAAAGCAGGATATTACTTAATTGAAATTGACCTAAAATATTACCAACATGAAATACTTTATAATGCTCGTCACACAAGACTATTTTCTTAAGTGGCATATCAAGAATATTAACATCATCCTTGATTTCTTTATATCCCTTCTTACCACACAGAAAACACTTATAATCCTGCTGAATTAATACACCATTCTTAATCATAAAATAGGTTGTCCTTAGGAGGATTATACACCTAACTAATGGCTTTTCTGATTAAAGAAGCAATATCTCCAGGGTACCAATTTCCACCAGTTCTATCCATTGAAACACTGTGGATTTTATCATATTCAAACTTTCTTTCGGTGCCTTTAATAATCATAGCAATCATTTGATTCATAGAAGGTAAAGATTTTGGATTTTTTTTGTTAGCAGCCTTTAAATCTCTAAGTAATTTTTGTTTACCTTTGATTAATGGAATGTCTTTGCGATCAATATTGCCTTCTGCATATGCTTGTCTAAAATAATCATCATCAAAAATTGCTCTTAAGACATCAATATTGAATCCAAGTTGATGTGATTCTTTTGTAGTTAAAAGTGGATCATATTCAATCATTTGTGGATCACTAAGCAATTGTTGAAGCTTAGGAATGATCGCAACTCTACGCACTAAATCTGAGCCTTTTCCTGAACCTGACTCTGATGAATATGTCAATTGAACAGTGGCAGATCTTGGTCTTGGGGTATGAGATAGTGTTGCTTTTTGGAAGAATTGTCTTGCTTTTGCTTCATTGCTTTGTATTTGATCAGGAGTCATAAAAGCAAACTTGGCCAATTTATTATCAGAAATAAAGTAATACAGCCCAAGTTTATTTGGGATAATTAATGTTTTAGTTCCAAACTTCATTTCAAAAGGTTTTTTGTCAGTGCTTGGTCTTGACATATAACCTTCAATCATATCTGGTAAAGGAGAGCCAATTGATCTTAAATAAGCAATGTCTTCTGGATTGCCTAAATCAATTACATCTTTATCATGTGCAAAGGTTTGTTGAAAATCCTTTGGTGCTTCATCTTCTAGAATCTCACCAGTTTCTTCATCAATCTTCATTTGTGCAAATCTGAAACTATTTAAATTAAAACTTTTACCCATAATATTCTCCATTACATTTAATATTTATTATAGGTAAGAATTGGTCCTTTATAGGAGGATTAAGCATAGAAATCAAAGTAATTAATATGTAGTTTTAGTTGCGAGGTAAAATATGGCTCTACAAGATAACACTCTAAACAGGGGGCTCGGACAATGGGTAATTACCACCTATAATCCGGGTAAGTGTATTGGACCCATTGAAGGATATTTAACTGTGGGAAAAGACTTTCATATCATTTATAAGGATGAAAGAAACACAATTTGTTTATTCAATGTTCCATCTCAAAATGTAGCGTTTGCATTGAATCAAAAGTTTGTATCAGTTGATGTAATCGGTAAATAAACATGTGGTATAGGTTAAGCAAAAGTAACGGATATGACAAAACAAATCCATCTTATGAAAGTAAGATGATTGCTTACCTTGCCACAGAAGAATTAAGAGACTTGTTGGCAAAACAATTAAATTACAATCCTTCAAAAAGAGAATTAGAAAGTAAGGTGAGGAGACTTTTTAAAGAACTCGAAGAAAAGTACGGAAATATTGCCAATGTAAGACTTCAAACAAAAGGGGAACATCTTGGACCATTTATCAAAAAAATGGTTCATGATTTATTTAGCAAAAAGAATGCTGGAAAAAATTGAGCTTTTATTACAACAAAAACTTCATAATCATTCTAACAGTCAATTCCTCAACCTAGAAATCCTTTTAAGCCTTCATTCTTTTTTGAAAGGTTATGAAAATATACCAAGTGTATATTTCACACAGCAATCATCATCAGAAGACTTTATTAATCAATTATTTTTTGTTTCTGAAAAAGATTTAATTTTAAAAAATAAATTAAATATAAAGAAATTAAATATAAATCCATTTGATTTAAAGATCATTCCAATAAATAAAAGAAAAAAACTCCTAAGCTTGATTGAAGACACAATAAACTTCATTTATGGCGAGGGAGTTATTTACTATGACTTTTCGAGAGTTACAGCATTTAAAAACGACAATATAATTAATTTTATGTCAGAAAACAACATTACTATAGAAAGTAATTTATATAAAGTATTATCTGAAAGAGAATCTAAAAAGAAAATATTTGTAGATAAATATTGCAAATACAAAACAGGTTCTAAAAACTTCTCATGGCAAAGCATTACCGAATTAGCATTGATCGAAAAATTGAATCATCTATGGCAAGGATTCTGGGGAACAAGTGAAGTCTATAAATTGTTTTCTGAAGATGAAAAACTAATTCACTCTCTCATTATTAAAAAAGAACTATCATGATTCAAGCTTATTTAACATTCATTAGGAAAACTTTGCCTGAAAAATCTGAATACAGTTTGCTAGGTTTAAGTGAAATTGAAAACCTAAATATTCTTGCTGACTTTAATTTAAGTTCAGGACAGCCAATTGTTTGTTGCATTTCGAATAAAAAAATTATCAGCCTTTACAAGCTAAGTTCATCAGGTGACATAAATCAAATTTTTGGAACAATTGATCATTTAATGAATGTAGACACAATAAAAGATTTATCATCTAAATATGTAAAGAATTACAATGCTATCAAGCATTTTATGATGTATGGCTTTAAATGTATGAGCCCTGATGAAATAATAGAAAATTACAAAAAATTAATTATTTTAGAAGATAAATGTATTTCTAATTTAATTTCATCTGAAGTAAATTGGCATATTATCAAAAGAAACTTATCAAAAGAAGTTAGAAGATCAGACCTGAATATTCATTTAAAATCAAGGTTATTATCATCTTTTAACAAGCTTATGCAATTAAACAAAAACTATCTAAATAAGAAAATTGATATAGACTTAGATGGTTATGAAATTAAAATTATTATCTAAGTTCCATATGCATCTTGATTAGCTTTATTAAAGATTTGCATATTATTGACACATTGTTGACAGTGATTTTCTCCATTACCTAATCTCCAAACCTGTCTCCCGCTTGGCATTGTTTTAATCTCACAATGGCAAAACTCATGGACTGGTGGAGCTATGAAACCCGGAGGAAGATTAATTGGTAATGGAGTTTTGTTTTCAACTCCAACTGGTGTTTGAACTACTGGGTCAACTTGGACTGGTACAGGAGTAAAAGTTGGCTCATCATTTTGAGACACTTCTTCTTCAGGTTCTTCAATATTTGGAAGTTGATTTACATCAGCAGGTTCTTGTGCATCCTGTTCATCATCTTCAGCAAAAAATCTAGTCCTGGTTTTATTATTGCCTCTATTGAGTGTGCCAAACAAATTGTATTGTAATGCTGTTTTGTACCACATGATTATTGTATTGAAAAATCTTCTTTTGTTTACCTTTATAATATACATATGAGTGATGTTTTTGATCCCAAGAAAATAATTGATTTTTCTAAAGATTATTATGCAATTTTAAATCTTAGTAAAACCGAGTTGCCATTTGGTAGTGATCGTAAAAGTAAAATTGAATTGACAAATAAACTTGATCAATCTTTTAGAAAAATGGCTAGAGTTTGTCATCCTGATTTTGGTGGTTCAAAAGAAGCTTTCTTAGATATTGTTCGTGCTAGAAGAATAATTGAAGATCCCATTTTAAGAAAGATTTATGACCAAGGAGAGTTCACTGAGGTTATTCAAAGCACTGAAAGTAATTCTGGATTCGAAGTTGATTGGACAAAAATTGGGACCTACAGAAAAGGCACAACAGAAGATACAGTTGGTTATTCTTTGTTCCTTAGTTTATGCGAAAGAAAAACTGAATTAGATATAATTCCAGCATTCATTCCTGATAATAATGAACATAATTATGAATGGGATTTTGTTTTAAACAATCACAAACAAGGTCAAAAAATTATAAAAGTTGTCATTTCAATTGTAAATGATGAATCTGAAGTTTTGAGATTAACATCTGGAGATGATGTCAAAGATTCATTACCATTTAAAATATATGTCTGCATTCCTAAAATTGGAGTTAGATATGTTAGAGATGACACGAAGATAGTTAGCCCATTTGGGAATGTTCTCAAAAATGGTGCCATTAAAAGTGTTGAATATAATGATCATCATTTTCTTGAAACAACTTCTTTAGATGAAGCTAAAGAATATTTAAAATCTGAACAATTTAAATTAGATCTTGATGATTTTAGAATTAATGGATCAAACCAAAAACACACTTCAAAGTCAGAAAATACTTGGATGGATAAAGATCAAATGAAAAAGTTCGATGCTGAACAATTGAATGTGATTTTAAAGATGAAAACAATTGTTACTGAAGCAAATGATTCTGCTGCTGACTTCCTAGAAAAATTAGGTGAAAACACAAATATTTCTAAGGATTTAGACAAGCCAGAGCTGCCAATTTAACAGGTTCTATCATGCTATTAAGAGAAAAGTAAATCGGATGCAATTTAGCATTCATCGATAAAATGGAGGATCTACCTTGGCAAAACATCTTTACATTATTGACACCTGTGTCCTTTTGCATGATCCTTTTGCAATCTACAAATTCGCTGAGAATGACATCTACATCCCTCTTGCTGTAATTGATGATCTTGATGACATCAAAACCAGAAAAGACAATGTAGCGTGGAGTGCGAGAGAAGTCTTCAGACAATTAGAGAACTTTACTCTTCAAGATTTATTGAAGGGTGTCAAAATTAATGAAAACAACGGCAGATTGTTTGTTTATAACACAGAATCACCTTTACAGAAAAACGAAAGACCAAATATTGTCAAAGTCCATAGTGACAATGCAATAATTGAATGCTGCTTAGCATTAAAAGCTTCTAATCCAAGAAAAAAAGTATCAATTGTAACAAAAGATACTGGTCTTAGAATCAGAGCTATAACATGGGGATGCGAAGCGGAAAACTATCGTTCTGATTTAGTTCAGGCAGATGGATTCAATGGTCTCAAATATATAGCTGTAGAAAACCCTGAAGATTGGAAGAAATTATGGGCAGATTTTGAAGTAGAAGTTTCTTCTTTATCAACTGAGCTCTCAAGTCAATTAAAAGATGCTTATCCAAATGAATTCATTATTTTCGAATACGGCGATCACAAATGTCCAACTTATCACAAAAGAGGCGTATTGAATGTCTTAAAGGATAAGTCAAATGGTAAAAATGACATCAAACCTACATTCATGGGTATCACTTCCAAGAACTTAGAACAAAGATGTGCATTGACAGCATTGTCAGATCCAGAATCACAATTAGTTACATTGTGTGGCCCTGCTGGTACTGGAAAGACTCTTTTGACTCTTGCAGTAGCTTTAGAACAGGTGAATCAAGGAATATTTGACAAAATTATAGTCATGAAGCCTCTCATTCCTGTGGGTGGCAAAGACATTGGTGCGCTTCCTGGTGATAAGTTTGAAAAAATCTCTGCATGGCTTGGTCC
>JACCDW011023683.1_pt1 | contig 12991 bp, 10 predicted proteins | sample 7449781 | NCBI WGS metagenome assembly JACCDW01 (sample SAMN15323449, study PRJNA562643) | freshwater metagenome | isolation source: river surface water | place: USA:Blue River Watershed | collected 2017-08-18 | reverse complement strand
TAGCCGCTGCCGAACGGACGCAGCAATTCCCGCCGCATCCAGACCGCATTCGGCCAGCAGTTGCGATACATCGCCATGATCGATAAATTTGTCTGGCAGGCCCAGTTGCAGCAGCGGCTTGACGATGCCCGCCGCCGCCAGCGCTTCGGCCACTGCAGAACCGGCGCCGCCCATCACTGAACCCTCTTCGATGGTCACGACCAGATCATGCGCGTTGGCGAGCTGGGCAACCAGCGCCGCATCGAGTGGCTTGACGAAACGCATGTCGGCCACGGTGGCGTTCAGTTCTTCGCCCGCCTTCAGCGCCGGCGCCACCATCGTACCGAATGCCAGTATCGCCACCTGCCGGCCCTGACGTCGCACGACACCTTTACCGAGTTCGACGCCATCCAGCGATTCGTCGAGCTGCGCGCCAACACCCGCGCCCCGCGGATAACGCACCGATGCCGGTCCCGGGTAGCGGTACGCGGCCGACAACGTCTTGCGACATTCGCTCTCGTCGCTCGGCGTCATTACCACCATGTTCGGAATACAGCGCAGGAACGCGATATCGTAATTTCCGGCATGTGTCGCGCCATCAGCGCCGACCAGTCCCGCGCGATCGAGCGCGAACGTAACATCAAGGTTCTGCAGCGCGACATCGTGAATCAACTGGTCATACGCGCGCTGCAGGAAGGTCGAATAGATCGCGACCACTGGCTTCATGCCTTCGCAGGCGAGGCCGGCGGCGAAAGTCACCGCATGCTGTTCGGCGATGCCGACATCGAAATAACGTTCAGGAAATTGCTGCTCGAAGGCGACCATGCCCGAGCCTTCACGCATTGCCGGCGTGATGCCGACGAGCTTGGTGTCAGCCGCCGCCATATCGCACAACCAGTCGCCGAAGACTTGCGTGTAAGTCTTTTTCGCCGGCGTTGCGGCCGGCTGTATGCCCTCAGCCGGATTGAACTTGCCCGGACCGTGATACAGGATGGGATCGGCCTCGGCCAGCTTGTAGCCCTGACCTTTTTTCGTGACGACATGCAGGAATTGCGGACCTTCCAGATTCTTCAGATTCTGCAGCGTCGGGATCAGCGCGTCGAGGTCGTGACCATCGATCGGGCCGATGTAATTCAGGCCGAATTCTTCGAACATGGTCGCGGGCGTCAGCATGCCTTTCGCATGCTCCTCGAAACGCTTGGCAAACTCGCGCATCGTTGGCGGCAACATCGACTTACCGACATTCTTCGCCGCTGCATAGAATTTGCCCGACAGCAGACGCGCGAGATAACGGTTCAGCGCGCCAACCGGCGGAGAGATCGACATATCATTGTCGTTCAGCACCACCAGCATCTTGATGTTCTCGTACACACCGGCATTGTTCATCGCCTCGAAGGCCATGCCGGCCGTCATCGCGCCGTCACCGATCACGGCCACCGAGTGCCGGTCTTCATCCTTGGCGCGCGCCGCCAGCGCCATGCCCAGCGCAGCCGAGATTGAGGTTGACGAATGGGCGGTGCCAAAGGTGTCGTACGGGCTTTCATCGCGTCGCGGGAAACCGGACAGACCGCCCTTCTGGCGCAGCGTCGGCATGCGCTCACGCCGGCCAGTAAGAATCTTGTGCGGGTAGGTCTGGTGACCGACATCCCAGACAATGCGATCCTCCGGCGTGTTGAACACGTAATGCAGCGCGATCGTCAGTTCGACTGTGCCGAGGTTGGACGACAGATGGCCGCCGGTCTTCGACACCGACTCGAGCAAATAGGTACGCAATTCGCCAGCGACTTGGTGCAGCTCCGCACGAGATAACGAACGCAGGCTCGCCGGATCATTGATTTTATTTAGTAGTTCCATGTCTCACGCCTTCCTCTGCACGACCAGATCGGCGAGTTCCCGAAGTCGAAGCGCAGCCTCCCCGAACGGCAGCAGGGCCTGATGGGCATCCTGCCGCAACTTCTCCGCAAGGGCAAGCGAAGCGTCCAGTCCGAGGTTCGACACATAGGTCGGTTTGTTATTCGCCGCATCCTTGCCGGCGGTCTTGCCCAGCGTTGCCGAGTCGGCCGTGGCATCCAGAATGTCATCCACCACCTGGAAGGCCAGCCCGATCGCATCCGCATACGCATCCAGCGCCGCTGCCTCAGCGGGCTGCAGTTGCTTTCCCGCCGTCGCGCCCAGCATCACCGATGCCCGCAGCAAGGCACCGGTTTTCAGGCGATGCATCTGTTCCAGCGCCGGCAGCGACAGCGCGATGCCGACCGAATCCAGATCAATCGCCTGCCCGCCGCACATGCCGCGCGAGCCGGAAGCCCGTGCCAGCAAAGCCAGCATGGTCACCTTGCGTCCGGCATCCAGCTCACCGCCGGCCAGTATCTCAAACGCCTGCGACTGCAGCGCATCGCCGACCAGCAGTGCAGTTGCTTCATCGTAGTGCTTGTGCACGGTCGGCTTGCCGCGACGCAGATCATCGTCGTCCATGCAGGGCATGTCGTCGTGCACCAGCGAATAGGCGTGAATCATCTCGACGGCGACTGCTGCGCGCTCGGTCGCATCACGCGGCGCATCGAACAGCTCACCCGCTGCGAACACCAGCAGCGGCCGCACACGCTTGCCACCATCCAGCGTGGTGTAACGCATCGCCTCGTGCAGCTTGTGAGGCTGTTCCGAGGCCGGTGGCAGATGGCGCTCCAGCGCGCGCTCCGTGGCTGCCTGCATCTGCTCGCGCCACGCAGAGAACGCGGCACTCATTCCTCGTCGTCCTCGCCGTCGAAGGGCTTGAGCATCTCGCCCTCCAGTACTTTCACCTGCTTGTCAACGCGCTCAAGCTGCGCGGCACAGAACTTCACCAGCTCGGAGCCGCGTTTGTACGCATCCAGCGATGCCTCCAGCGGCAATTCACCGGATTCCATCTTGTCGACGAGCTGCTCCAGCTCTTCCATCGCCTGCTCGAAATTGGCGGGCTGCTCGGCGGGATTCTTTTTTGGCATGACGATTCACAATCAGCAGAGCCTCGTATTCTAGACGATGCACTGTCGCTTACGGCTGAAAGTCGGCGATGCCCGCCGCATGAAATTGATAACGATTCGACAATGCATTCGCTAAATGCAGCGCCGCGATGCCCAAGGAAAATTCAGGTGGTCCGCCTCTGCCCCCGAGGGTATAATCCGCCGCTCGTCCAAAAATACAACCTTTTCATTTCATTTTGAACCAGGTTTTTGGCGGATTCTTTCTCTCTTAGGTTGGTGCAAATTAATTTGGGGGTGGGGATGTCCGATCTGGCCAGTCTCTCTAAGCTCGCGCGCTCAAATGCGCAACTTCCGGTAAGCGTTTATTTCGATGACGCGCTGCTCAGGCAGGAAACCGAACTGCTGTTCAAGCAAGGCCCGCGTTATGTCGGCCATGAACTCATGGTGCCGAACGTCGGCGACTATGCGACGCTGCCATGGGAAAACGATGGCCGCGTGCTGGTGCGTAATCCGCAGGGCATTGAGCTGATTTCCAATGTCTGCCGTCATCGTCAGGCAAAAATGCTGTCCGGGCGCGGCAATTCGAACAATATCGTGTGCCCGCTGCACCGCTGGACGTATGACCTGAAGGGCGAACTGATCGGCGCGCCGCATTTCGCGGACACGCCCTGCATGAACCTCACGCGTTTCGGGCTGCAGAACTGGAATGGTCTGCTGTTCGATACCAATCGCGTCGACCTGCCCGGACTATTGAACTCCATGTCCTGCACAAAGGATCTGAATTTCGACGGCTACATGCTCGACCATGTCGAAGTTCACGAATGCAATTACAACTGGAAAACCTTCATCGAGGTATATCTCGAGGATTATCACGTCGAGGCTTTTCATCCGGGCCTCGGTAATTTCGTCGCCTGCGATGACCTGCGATGGGAGATGGGCGCGGGTTACAGCGTGCAAACCGTCGGCGTGAACTCCGCACTGAAAAAGTCTGGCTCACCGGTTTATCAGAAATGGCATGACGAAGTATTGCGTTTTAACGGCGGCCAGACTCCGAAGTACGGCGCGATCTGGCTGACGATCTATCCGAATATCATGGTCGAGTGGTATCCGAACGTGCTGGTGGTGTCGACACTGTGGCCGAACGGTCCGCAAAAAACTACCAACGTGGTCGAGTTCTACTACCCGGAAGAGATCGTGCTGTTCGAGCGCAGCTTCATCGACGCTGAACGCGCCGCCTATATGGAAACCTGCGTCGAGGACGACGAGATCGCGCTGCGCATGGATGCCGGTCGCAAGATCCTGATGGACCGCGGCGTGAATGAAGTCGGCCCTTATCAGTCGCCGATGGAAGACGGTATGCAGCATTTCCACGAGTGGTACCGCAGCCAGATCGCGCTTTGACGCGACTCGGCTGATCCGGAAGGCGTATGCAAAGCCTCTGGATGCTGTTTGCCAGCTTCACCTTCGCCATCATGGGCGTCTGCGTGAAGCTGGCGTCGGATACCTCATCGACTTCCGAGATCGTCTTTGCGCGCGGTGCGGTCGGGATGATCGTGCTGTTCGCACTGGCTCGTCTGCGCGGGCTTTCTCTCACAACCCTGTATCCCTGGCATCACGCCTGGCGTGGCTTTGTCGGCGTCACTGCGCTGTGGCTGTGGTTCTTTGCGATCGCGAGACTACCGCTGGCCACGGCAATGACGCTGAATTACATGGCACCGATCTGGATCGCCGCCATCGTGTTCACGCTCGGCTGGTGGCATCACACGCGTCGCTTCGAATGGGGACTGGCGATCGCGATCGTGACCAGCTTCATCGGTGTCGCGCTGCTGCTGAAGCCGACGCTGCATGCAGAGCAATGGGTCGGCGGATTGACCGCGCTGATTTCCGGCTTCTTGTCCGCGCTCGCTTATATTCAGGTCAAGAAGCTCGGGCAGCTGGGCGAGCCGGAGTACCGCGTCGTGTTTTATTTCTCGGCCAGCGGTGTGATCGCCGGCCTTATCAGCGGCTTCGTCGATAGCTGGCTGCGCAGCGGCGAATGGCGCCTGTTCCATCAGCTGTCAGCCAGGGACGTATTGTTGCTGGTGTCGATCGGCGTGACCGCGACCATGGCACAGGTTGCGATGACCCGCGCATACCGCTTAGGCGCGATGCTGGTCACTGCGAACCTGCAATACACCGGCATCGTGTTCTCCAGCCTCTGGGGCATACTGATCTGGGGTGACCGGCTAGATGTATTCGGCTGGCTGGGCATCGCGATCATCCTTGGCAGCGGGATCGCAGCGACCTTTTATAATGCCCGCAGCAGTAGCAGCAAAGCTTCATCCCCATAAATAAGGAGACCTGCTGATGCCGTTCACCACGCTGATCACCGCCGATGCGCTGAAGCAGCACATCGATAATCCGGTGTATGTGATCCTCGACTGCCGCTCCGAACTGACCGATCCGAACGCTGGCCCGGCCGCATTCGCTCAGGGCCATCTCCCCGGCGCGCATTACGCGAATCCGGATACAGATCTGTCCGACAAATCACCGGGACCGGCGGGCGAGTTCCGCGGACGACATCCGCTACCGTCGCCGCAAGCCTTTATTGAGACTCTGCGCGGCTGGGGCGTGTATCCGAACTCGCAGGTGATCGCATATGACGCACACGGCGGCATGTTTGCATCGCGCTTGTGGTGGATGCTGCGCTGGGTCGGCCATCACGGCGTCGCGGTACTCGACGGTGGCGTGGCTGCCTGGCAGGCAGCGGGCGGAGCGCTGACGACGGAGGTCATCAACCGCGCGCGGGGCTCGATCACGTTGCAGCCCTCACTGGTCGGCACGGTCACGGCGGATGATGTCTTGGCGAATCTGTCAGCGCGCGCCAAAGTCGTGCTCGACGCGCGCGCGCCGGACCGCTTTCGGGGTGAGAATGAAACCATTGATCCGGTGGCAGGCCGTATTCCCGGCGCGAAGAACCGCTGCTTCAAGGACAACCTGCAGGCCGACGGACGTTTCAAAAGTGCCGATGCGCTGCGCAGTGAAATGTCAGCACTGATCAAGAGCCCGGAGAGCACGATCATGCAATGCGGCTCGGGTATCTCAGCCTGCCACAATCTGCTGGCGATGGAAGTCGCGGGACTGCCGGGAGCGCTGCTGTATCCGGGCTCGTGGAGCGAATGGAGTTCCGATCCGGCGCGACCGGTCGCCACCGGACCGGCATAACCGACACGGCGGCCACTGGCCGCCGTTGTTCAATGTATCTGGAAGCGCTGCGTCAACAGCAGCACGATGCCGACACCGACGCCGATCAGCACCACTTGCGGCACCGTCTCGCGCCAGGTCGCGCGACGCTGCATTTGCGGCATCAGGTCACTAACCGCGATATAAATAAAACCGGACGACGCCAGCACCAGCACGTAGGGAATCAGGTCCATGCCATTGCCGAGCGCGTAGTAACCGACCAGTCCGCCCACCACGGCCATCAGGCTGCAGATCAGGTTATAGGCATAGGCGCGCTTCTTGGTGAGGCCGGCATTCAACAGTACGATGAAATCACCGATCTCCTGCGGTATCTCGTGCGCGGTAATGGCCAGCGCGGTAATGACGCCCAGCTTCGGATCGGCAAGGAAAGCTGCTGCAATCAGGATGCCGTCGGTGAAGTTATGCAGGCTGTCGCCGATCAGAATCATCCAGCCTGACTTGCCAGCCTCGTGCGCGTCATGACCGTGCTCATGGTCATGACCGTCTCCCTCGTAGTGATGCGAATGGCGCAGGATGGCCATTTTCTCGAGCAGGAAGAAAGCCAGCAGTCCGGCCAGCAGCGTCGCAAACAACACCTTCGGGTTCGCAGTCGACTCGAACGCCTCCGGTAACGCGTGCAACAGCGAGGTTGACAGCAGCACGCCGACCGACAGGCTGACGAGCCGCTCCACCATCTTCGACAGCAAGCCAAAAGACAGAAAAGCGGCAGCAGAAATGCTGATCACCCCGGCAAGGGTCGTGGCCAGCAAGATGGATGACAGCGTGGTGTTAATTTGTTTTTCCCGGGATGGCTGCGCGGGCGCGAACGATGGCCCGCCACAGCAAAGGCCGCTATTTTACGTGCTCCCGGTCAATTCTCACGGCCAAATCCGGGGCTTTGTTTCAAATCATGCGGCTGAGGCTGTCAGACGCCGTGCTTCCTGAACCAGTCGGCACAACGCTTCCAGCCGTCACGCGCGGCCGCCTCGACATAGCTGGGCCGGTAATACGCGTGGAACGCGTGCCCCGCATCCGGGTAGACCATGATGTCGGAACCACTGCTGCCCCGCGCCAGCTCAGCCCGCATCCTGTCGACCGACGCCAGCGGAATACCGTCATCCTTGCCGCCATACAGACCGAGCACCGGCGCCTTCAGCGTCGCGGCAATGTCGACCGGATAGGTCGGCTGCAGCGCATTCTTGTCACCGACCAGCCTGCCGTACCAGGCGACGCCGGCCTTCACCTTCGGGTTATGAGCGGCGTACAGCCAGGTGATGCGGCCGCCCCAGCAAAAACCGGTGATACCGATGCGGCTGGTATCGCCGGTATTCCGATAGGCCCAGGCTTCACAGGCATCGAGATCTTGCATCACCTGTTCATCCGGCACCTTCGCGATCAGGTTTTTCAGCAAATCCGGAATCGATGTGAAGGTTGTCGGATCACCCTGCCGCCCGAACAGGTCGGGCGCCAGCGCGAGGTAACCGAGCTTCGCGAAGCGGCGCGCGATGTCAGCGATATGCTGATGCACGCCGAAGATCTCGGACACCACCAGTACGACCGGCAGATTTCGCTTGCCCTTGGGCTGCGCGCGATACACCGGCATCGGGTGGTCGCCCACCATCACGGTCACGGTACCGGCGTCGAGACCATCCGTATCGGTCGCGATGGCGGCGCTCGACATCGTCGGCAGCACGGCGGCGGCAAAGCCGGTGCCCAGGGTGGTTTTCATGAAGTCGCGGCGGGTGCCAAGAGCCTGCGCGTGCGGATTCGACAGCAGCGAATCCATCTCATCATTGAGGCTAGTCATCGTTTCTCCCTTCCATGGGCTACTTTCTTCAATGGGCTTCTTCCCAGTTCGATCCGGCACCGACCTCAGCCACCAGCGGCACCTTCAATTCGGCGACACTGGCCATCAGCTGCGGCAGCTTCTCCTTCACCAGCGCCAACTCAGCCTGCGGCACATCGAGCACGAGTTCATCATGCACCTGCATCACCATCAGCGCGCCAAGCTGCTCGCGGTCCAGCCAGTCCTGTACCGCGACCATCGCCAGCTTGATCAGGTCGGCTGCCGTACCCTGCATCGGCGCGTTGATCGCTGCGCGTTCCGCAGCCTGCCGGCGCGGGCCGTTCGGTGAGTTGATCTCGGGCAGCCACAGGCGGCGACCAAATACGGTCTCGACAAAACCGTGGGACTTCGCCTGCTGACGAATATCGTCCATGAAACGCTTCACACCGGCGAAACGCGTGAAATACTTGTCCATGTACATCTGCGCGGCGGAACGCTCGACACCGAGGTTACCGGCGAGACCAAACACACTCATCCCGTAAATCAGTCCGAAGTTGATCACCTTCGCCGCGCGCCGCTGCTCGGACTCCACTTCATCCAGGGAAACGCCAAAGATTTCGGCGGCGGTCGCACGGTGGATATCCTCACCGGAGGCGAACGCACGCAGCATCGCCGGATCTTCTGACAGATGCGCCATGATGCGCAGCTCGATCTGCGAGTAATCGGCCGACACAATCACATTACCCGGCGATGGCACGAAGGCTTCACGGATACGGCGGCCCTCGGCCGTGCGTACCGGGATATTCTGCAGATTCGGATCATTCGACGACAGTCGCCCGGTGACGGCGATCGCCTGACCATAATTCGTATGCACGCGGCCGGTATCAGGATTGACCATCTTCGGCAGCTTGTCGGTATACGTTGACTTCAGTTTGGACAGCCCGCGGTACTCGAGCAAGATCTTGGGCAAGGGATAATCCTCGGCCAGTTTCTGCAAGACCTCTTCATCCGTTGACGGCGCGCCGCTGGCGGTCTTCTTCACGACCGGCAGCTTCAGCTTATCGAAAAAAATCTCGCCGATCTGCTTCGGTGAATTCAGATTGAATGGCTGGCCGGCCAGCGCATGCGCCTGTGTCTCGATCTCCAGCAGCTTGGTGCCGAGTTCATGCGACTGCGCATTCAGCTTGTCGACATCGATTAGCACGCCATTGCGCTCGACCCGCTGCAGCACACGGGAGGTCGGCAGCTCGATTTTTTCGTAGATGTAGCGCAGCCCGTCGTTCTTTTCCACGCGCGGCCAGATCGCCTGATGCAGCTGCAGCGTGATATCTGCATCTTCGGCCGCGTACTCCGCCGCGCGTTCAATACCGACTTCATCGAAACCGATCTGCGACGCTCCCTTGCCGCAGACCTCCTGATAGCTGATGGTCTTGCGGTCCAGCCAGCGCAGCGCAAGGCTGTCCATATCGTGACTCTTATGTGACTCGAACACATAGGATTCGAGCAGCGTGTCATGCGCGATGCCCTGCACCCGGATGCCATAGTTCTCAAGTACGTGGCAGTCGTACTTCAGATGCTGCCCGACCTTGGGCTTCGATGCATCTTCCAGCCAGGGCTTGAGTTTTGCCAGCACATGGTCGCGGCCGAGCTGATCCGGCGCACCAGGGTAGCGGTGCGCTACCGGAATATAAGCAGCTTTTCCCGGCTCACAGCACAGCGAGATGCCAACCAGTTGCGCGCGCATGGCATCGAGCGACGTCGTCTCGGTGTCGACGGCGGTCAGCGTGGCTGCGTTGATGGTGGCGATCCATGCATCGAGCTGCGCGTCAGTCAGTACTGTCTCGTAATGGGTTTCTACTGGCGCCGGCGCCGCGAACAATGCGCCCTGCGCATCGCGGCCGTCGTCGGGCGCGGCTTTCGCCTCCGAGCCGGAAGCCTGCGGCGCATTCAACTCAGCATTCAGCTCGCGTAGCCAGGACCGGAAGCCCATTTTTTCAAAGAAGGCTTTCAGCGCCATCTTGTTTTCCGGTTGCTGTTGCAGCGATTCGAGAATCGATACATGCTGACCGGACAAATCGCAGTCGCACTTCACGGTGACCAGCTCGCGCGACAGCGGCAGCCATTCCAGTGCTCGGCGCAGGTTCTCGCCGACCACGCCGCCGATCTCCTTGGCGCTGCCGATCACGCCATCCAGCGTGCCGTACTGCGTGAGCCATTTGACGGCAGTCTTTGGTCCGACTTTCTCGACGCCGGGCACATTGTCGACGGTGTCGCCGACCAGTGTCAGGTAATCAATGATGCGATCCGGTGGTACACCGAATTTCGCGATCACGCCTTCACGGTCGAGCGTTTCGTTGCTCATCGTGTTGACCAGCGTGACGTGCTCATTCACCAGCTGCGCGAGATCCTTGTCGCCGGTTGACACGATAGTCTTCAGTCCGCGTCCGGTCGCCTCGCAGGCCAGCGTGCCGATCACATCATCAGCCTCGATGCCCTCGACCATCAGGATCGGCCAGCCCAGCGCGCGCACGACTTCGTGAATCGGCTCGATCTGCTTCGCGAGATCTTCCGGCATCGATGGCCGGTGCGCCTTGTACTCCGCGTACAGGTCGTCCCGGAAGGTCTTGCCTTTCGCGTCGAAGACGCAGGCGATATAGGCAGCGTCATAGTCCTGCCGCAGGCGGCGCAGCATGTTGATCATGCCGTAGATGGCGCCGGTGGGCGCTCCGTCCGCGTTACGCAGGTCGGGCATCGCATGAAAGGCGCGGTAAAGATAGCTCGAACCGTCGACCAGCAGCAGGGTATTGTTCATGGGGGAAAACGACTGGAAATGGGCGCCGCATTTGCAGCTGCAGAAGGTCCCGGCCAGCGTGCGGCGTACGCCGCCACCGGGTCCTGGCGATGCCCGCGATTATCGCAGAGTTTATTGCCCGAACCGCCGCGCCGCCGGCGCCGGCTTCCCACAGGGCGCGCAGGCGCGGTTTGCTAGAATGGTGACTGTCGCGCCCACGTCGAGGCGCTCATTGCCCGGACCAAGATGAAGCCCTCCACTGCCTGCCTGCGTCAAATCCGCGTTGTCAGCGCCGGTGCCTTGCTGGCCGCCGCCTGTCAGCTTGCCGCCGCCGACAATCTGCTCGATGGCCCGGTCGCGGGTGCCCGGGTCGAGGATGGCATCACCAAGTTCACGCAGACGCGCGAGCAGAATGCGATCACCTCCGTCCGTGTCCAGCGCGGCGACAACGTTTACCACGTGACGCCGACCGAGCAGATTCCCTACTATCAGGAGGGCGGACGCGCGGCCACCTGGGAGATCCTCCAGTTCCGCTCGACGCCGGCGCCCAGCCGCAACGATCTGCCGCCGCCGACCCGATAAATCCATCTGTCCGGCACGCCCGGGCAACGAAACCTACAGCCATGGCAGTTTTCACCCCGGTCAGCCTGGAAGAGATTATTCCGTGGGCGGCCAAGTTTCCGATCGGCGCAGTCAGGGCGATCAAGGGAATTTCCTCCGGTATCGAGAACAGTAATTTCTTCGTCAGCGCCGAGCGCGGCGAATATGTGCTGACTATTTTCGAGAAGCTGACATTTGAGCAGTTGCCGTTCTATCTGAACCTGATGCGCCATCTCGCCGAGCGCGGTGTGCTGGTGCCCGCGCCGATTCCCGATGAAGACGGGGTGATCCTCCACTCTCTGCATGGCAAGCCGGCTGCGATCGTGATTCGGCTGAACGGCGACTGGGTGCCTGCGCCGAAACCCGTGCATTGCGCCGAGGTTGGCGCCATGCTCGCGAAGATGCATCTTGCCGCACGCGACTATCCGCTGTACCAGCCCAATCTGCGCGGGCTTGACTGGTGGCGTGAGACGACGCCGGTCGTGCTGCCTTATCTGTCCGACGACAAGCAGCAGCTGCTGCGTACAGAAATGCATTTTCAGGAAGCGTTTGCCACATCGACGACGTATCACGCACTGCCGAACGGTCCGGTACATGCTGACCTGTTCCGCAACAACGTCATGTTTGACGGCGACAAACTGTCGGGATTCTTCGATTTTTACTTCGCCGGCTGCGACACCTGGCTATTCGACATTGCCGTCACCGTCAATGACTGGTGCATCGACCTCGACACGGGTGCGAGTGATCCGGCGCGCGTGCGCGCACTGCTGGATGCCTATCGTTCTGTGCGAGCGTTCACGCCAGAAGAGCATGCGGCCTGGCCAGCCATGCTGCGCGCCGGCGCCTTGCGCTTCTGGCTGTCGCGGCTGTATGACTTCTACCTGCCGCGCGAGGCCGAAATGCTGACGCCGCACGATCCGACGCATTTCGAGCGCATCCTGCGACATCGCATCGCGCACGCGGTCGAGGCCCTGGCCTGATGGAAAAAATCACGGCCAGCACCGGTATCGGCTGGATACGTCAGGGCTTCGCGCTGTTTCGACAGCAGCCAGCCGAGTTATCCATGCTGTTCCTGCTGTATATGCTGCTGATGTTCTCGCTGTCGCTGATACCGGCGGTCGGACAGCTGCTGCCACTACTACTGGTACCGGCATTTACGATGGCCTTCATGCAGGCCTGCGTCGATATCGAAGCAGGACGCAAAGTGAAACCTGCGCTGCTGCTGACCGCATTCCGTTCGCCAGCGCTCGTCAGTTTGCTGCAGCTTGGCGCCCTCTACCTGTCTGCCGCCGTGATCGCGGTTGCCGCATCCTCGCCGATCGATGGCGGTACTTTCTGGAAGCTGATGTCAGGGCAGATCCGGCCGGATGAAGACAACGCTGCACTAAACAACCTGCCACTGGCGATGACAATGTCGGCGCTGGTCTATTTACCGTTCGCGATGGGTTTCTGGCATGCGGCACCGCTGGTGATGTGGCAGCGTATGGGCCTGTTTAAGGCCATTTTCTACAGCTTCTTCGCGGTACGCCGCTGCGGCAAGGCCTTCCTTGCCTATTCCCTCGGCTGGATCGTAGCCGGCATCGCGGTACCCGCAATCATCAGCGCCTTCCTCAGCTTGCTGCTCGGCAAGAATCTCGTCACCGTGATGCT
>JACCDW011110691.1_pt1 | contig 12992 bp, 14 predicted proteins | sample 7449781 | NCBI WGS metagenome assembly JACCDW01 (sample SAMN15323449, study PRJNA562643) | freshwater metagenome | isolation source: river surface water | place: USA:Blue River Watershed | collected 2017-08-18 | reverse complement strand
GTCGCGACGGGACCCAAGACAAGCAATACAAATTACACATCACACCTGATGAGGCGGCCTATTGGGGCTTGCAAGGAGGAAATGGAATCAATGTATTTGAAACCGACGCTGGAAGAATTGGCATCTTGATTTGCTACGATGTAGAATTCCCTGAACTGGGCCGAATTTTGGCGGAGCAAGAAATGGATATTTTGTTTGTGCCTTTCTGGACCGATACCAAAAACGCCTTCTTGCGTGTCAACATTTGTGCGAAAGCACGCGCCATTGAAAATGAATGCTATGTGGCCATCACTGGATCGGTGGGTAACCTGCCGAAGGTAGAAAACATGGACATTCAGTATTCCCAGGCGGCGATTTTTTCCCCCTCCGATTTTTCCTTCCCGCACGATGCTACAGTAGCCATGGCTTCGGAAAATGCCGAAACTACCATCGTAGCAGATGTGGATCTAGATTTATTAACCAAACAACGAAAAGCAGGATCTGTGCGTAACCTGGAGCAGCGAAGGCTGGATCTCTACTCAATCCAATGGAAACAGAAAAAATAATTGAACACTACCTGCAGCATGTACCAGAAACCGTACTGGAAAGAGCAAAGGGAATTAAAGTACTCATTACTGATATTGACGGGGTCCTCACGGATGGGGGGATTATCTACGACAATGCGGGGATGGAATTCAAAAAGTACAATGTAAAGGATGGATTGATTGTCCAACATCTCAAGAAGGCAGGATTTTTGGTCGGTGCCATCACGGGAAGAGCTTCTCAAGTGGTTGAGAATCGCTGCGAGGAACTGCGCTTTGATTTTCATTACCATGGGGTCAAGGATAAGTTGAAAAAACTGTCCGAACTTATGGAAACCATGGAGTTGAGTCTTGAGGAAGTGGCCTTCATCGGTGATGACTTGATTGACCTTCCGGTACTGACCCGAGTTGGCCTGTCCATTGCTCCTGCAGATGCGCTGCCTTACGTATGTGCAGCAGTTCATTATGTGTCTCCACTGGATGGAGGAAAAGGCGTATTTCGCGAGGCAGCTGACCTGCTCCTTCACTCCAAAGGGCAACTTGTACCTTTGGTGGAAAACTTAGTTAAAAAAGAAGCATGAATAGAAACACCAAGCCCATGTACATCCGTGAAGGAGTAGTCTTGGGATCTGATAAACCTGTACTTTTTTCTGGCCCCTGCGCTGTAGAAAGTTTCGATATCTGTATGGAAATTGGGACCAAAGTCAAAGCATGGGCCGATGCGCATGGCTTTTCCTACGTATTCAAGGCCTCTTTTGACAAGGCCAACCGCACCTCTTCTTCCTCATTTCGAAGCATCGGTATGGATGCCTCTTTGGAGGTGTTGCAGCGAGTGGGAAAAGCCCTAAATGTACCCTTGGTCACAGATATTCACGAAAGTTACCAAGCTGCTGAGGTAGCTGAGGTGGTGGATGTACTACAGATTCCTGCGTTTCTTTGCCGGCAAACCGACTTACTTCTTGCGGCAGCAGCCACTGGGAAAGCGGTAAAAATCAAGCGCGGGCAATTTATGGCCCCTGAAGACATGGCCTATGCGGTAAGCAAGGTACGCAGTGCTGGCAATGAAAATGTATGTTTGACAGAGCGCGGGTTTTCCCTGGGCTACCACAATCTCGTCGTGGACATGCGCGGACTTCCCATCATGCGGCAGTTTGCACCCGTAGTATTTGATATTACCCATTCCGTGCAGCAGCCCGGAGGACAGGGGGGAAGCAGTGGGGGGCAGCGGGAGTTTGCACCGATTTTGGCTAGAGCAGCCGCTGCTACAGGCATCGATGGATTTTTCATTGAAACGCACCCTGAACCAAGCAAGGCACTTAGCGATGGGCCTAATTTGATTCCTTTGCACCGCATGGGAGACTTCCTCGAAATGCTGAAAGCCTCTTGGGAGCTGGGGAGAAAATACCAAGATTTTAAGGTGGAGTAAATCCGTTCGACTATTAATTTGAGAAGGAGAACGAATTGTTTCTCCTTCTTTTTTTGCCCTATATCCACCTTTGTTGGGATAAAAAACGTACTTTGTGTCATCCGGAATTTAGCGGTAGGGGACATGAAAAACAAAATTTTTAGATGGGGTCAATTGGCCCTAATAGGCCTACTTTTCTCACTTGGGCAGGAATTACGGGGACAGGATTTTTCGTCCCAGTTGAGAATTACGTTGGAGAAAATTACACAGGAATCACCCGCAAGGATTCGCGAAAGGCAACTTACCCAAATTGGGCTGGTTTTCCCTTTTTATTCCCAGCGGCAGTTTGAACCTCTCTGGACCAAGCAGGGGAAGTTGACCTCCTTGGCCTATGAATTACGGTTTGAGATTCGTCAAGTTGGGGATGATGCGCTAAACCCTGAATCGTACCATTTGGCCTTGATAGAGGCTTTTTTCGAAAGTTATGAGAAGAAGTTGGGCTCTGGATCTCCCCTGGAGGAAGTGGAGTTGGCTGAGCTAGAATTGCTACTAAGTGATGCTTACTTTAGGCTAGCACAGGAGTTAGAGTTAGGCAGGGTAGATCCGAGTAAGCTGAAAGCCAAATGGGGAATCCCCAGAAAAACTCAATCCAAGGACTATGGAACCCTTTTGACTCAGGCCGCTCGGAATCAAGATTTGCGAACTGTTCTGATTTCCTTGTATCCCAACACACCTAGTTATAGAAAAGGAAAACTCCGCTTGCGTCAATTGGAGGAATTTGCCCAAAAGCAAGGTGCTTGGAAACTCATCAAATCAGATCGGGCTGTTCGACCTGGGGAATCCAATACCATTTTACCTCAAGTACGTGAGCGTCTGGAATTCTGGGGATTTACGCCGAAGGGTGCAGTAGAAGATTCCAAGCGTTACGACTCCTTGTTGCTAGTCCAGGTACAGGCTTTTCAAACTCAACGTGGCCTCAAAGCAGATGGGATACTGGGACAATCCACCTTGGTAGCACTCAATACTTCTCCAACCCAATTGATGGACAAGATTCGAGTCAATCTGGAGCGCATGCGTTGGGTGCCAGCTGATTTTTTTGAAAAAGAAGCCATCCTAGTCAATGTTCCAAGTTTCCAGGTAGTGTATCATCGTGGCCCAGATACCTTGTTTAGCACCAAAGTGATTGTGGGTACGCTGAAAAATCAAACGCCTATTTTTACAGCACCCTTGAGTTACCTGGTGCTGAGTCCGTATTGGAACATCCCTCCATCCATAGCTAGAAAGGAAACCTTGCCTGCGATACGGAGAAACCCAGGGTACTTAAATACCAACCACATGGAGGTGGTAAATACAGCAGGTCAGCCGGTATCCTTGAGTCAAGTCAATTGGAAGGCCAACCCTTTTCCATACCTGATTCGTCAAAAACCTGGCGAACACAATGCCTTGGGGCTTGTTAAATTCATGTTTCCTAATCCATACAATGTGTACCTGCATGATACCCCTTCGAAGCAATTGTTTGAGCGGGAAACACGCGCTTTTAGCCATGGTTGCATTCGTATGGAGCATCCTGAAGCCTTTGCGGAATTGCTCCTAAAAGATAGGCAGGAATGGCCTGTGGCCCGAATGCAGGAGGTGATGCATCAAGGCAAAGAGGAAATTGTGACCTTAACAAAAAAGATTCCTGTAGCCATACTCTACTTTACGTTTTTGGTTTCCCCTACGGGTGCCCCCGTTTTTTACGAGGACATTTATGGTAGGGATGAGGAGTTGCTACTCTTACTAAAGAAATAGATTCTATATTTAGAATTTGGAGGTTTCTAAGTATTCGGGGTCTTTGCCGTAAACGAATAGGAGGGTTCCATCTTTGATGAGCTGGATAATGGAATTTGCCAGTTCAGTAGGTACTGCGGGGCAGCCCAAACTTCTACCCAATCGACCAGCAGATTTTAAAAATTCCTCTTTCGCATAATCCGCGCCATGGAGGACAATGGCCCGGTTGCGGGCTTGGTCATTGATACCTTTTTCTAAGCCATCTAAGCGCAAGGAATAACCATGTTTGCCATGGTAGGTTTCTCCTGTTTTAAAAAAGCCTAGACTGCTTTGGTAAGACTCTGGGCGATTGGAAAATTGTTCGGCAAGAAGTAAGCCTGAGTTTCTCCCATGCGCTACTACGGTATGCAATAGGATTTTTTGCGCTTGCATATCGATGATCCAAAGCCGCCGCTGGGTGGAGGGTAAGGTAAAGTCAATCACTGTCAATAGCGGTTTTTTTAATTCCTCACTCAGTTGGCTGTATCCTCTCCATGCGCTTGCTAATGCGGAAAGTGAGGGTGGCTGTGGGTGTACTGCTGACAATTTCTCTAAAAGCTGTTCGACTTCAGTAGTCACTACAGGTTTCCGGTGGTCAGAAGTTGAGTTTGAAGGAACTCCCAGGAGGCTAAAAACCCATAAAATGGGCAAGATTAAACTTGTGAATCGATTCATTTTTAGGGGGTTGGGGTAAAACTATATTGGAGATTAAACCTGAGATCCAATTAAAGAGTTCCTAGATTGAATTACCTATCAGCAAATTGCTCGTTCATTTTCCGTTTTTACGCCTATCGTTTTGTTTGGGTTGCGCTTGGAATATCTCTATTTTTGCGACCAACTGTCAAATTAAGTGGTTGACCTGTAAGGATTTGATATTTTGTTTAATATTTATTAATCAAAAATTAAACAAAAAATTAAAAATTGCTGTTTCTAAAACAATGAAAGTATCCATCTTCCGAAAGGAGCATTTTAATGCTGCACACCGATTGTTTAATCCGACTTGGTCTGACGAAAAAAACGAGGCAATTTTTGGTAAGTGCAACAACCCTAATTTTCACGGCCACAACTACGAGTTGATTGTACAGTTGAAAGGGGAGATTGATCCGGAGACCGGGTATGTGTATGACATGAAAGTGCTTAGTGACTTGATCAAGGTTCATGTCTTAAATAAGTTTGACCACAAAAATTTAAACCTAGATACTGTTGAATTTAAATCTCTCAATCCTTCTGCCGAGAATATTGCGGTAGTGATATGGGGTATTTTGAGAGCACACATTGAACAGAAATACGAATTAATCGTACGACTCTATGAAACCGAAAGAAACTATGTTGAATACGATGGGAATTGACCTGGCCAGAGCCTCCTTTGAAGAAATTGGTGACGAGCATGTAGGTAGTTCACTACAGACTCCTTTACGAGATGATGCCTTTGAAATGGATGACGAACTCAAAGTGGAGTTGATCGAAAAACACTTCAAAGACATCATGCACATTTTGGGTCTTGACCTAAGCGATGATAGCTTGAAAGGCACACCGCACCGTGTGGCCAAAATGTACGTGAAGGAAGTATTTGCGGGTCTCAATCCAAAAAATAAGCCACTTCCTAAACTCTTTGAAAATAAGTACAAGTACAAGGAGATGTTGGTGGAAAAGGACATTACCTTCCATTCCCATTGCGAGCACCATTTTGTACCTATCTATGGCAAAGCGCATGTGGCCTACATTTCCAATGGAAATGTTATTGGTCTTTCAAAAATCAACCGAATTGTTCAGTATTTTTCAAAGAGACCACAGGTTCAGGAGCGTTTGACCATGCAAATTGGTAACGAACTCCGAGAAATCTTGGGTACTGAAGATGTAGCGGTGATCATGGATGCGTATCACATGTGTGTAAGCTCTCGAGGAGTAAATGACACGAACAGTTCTACGGTGACTTCCTTCTATTCCGGAAAATTTGAGTCGGATGAACAAAGCCGAAATGAGTTTTTGAAGTACCTCAGCTTGCAAAAATAAGGTCTTCGAAAGGCTACCTTTTGGAGGTCAGTAATTGAGTAAAACTAAACCGACTGAAACCCTGCTTCAAAAGCAGGGTTTTTTTTGTGTTTTTCAAACATTATGGGATCTTATTGATTCTACTACAAAAACCACAACAATGAAGGGAAAGCATATCATTTTGATCGGGGGTAACTCCGGGATTGGCAAAGCAGTTGCCGAACAGTTAAGCGCACAGGGAGCCATACTTTTTATGTATTCCAAAAGTGGAGAAGGAACTACAGCTCTAGATTTTTCCACCAATTTTGAAGAAATACCCGGATTGCCAGAGGTGATTGATGGGGTTGTGTATTGTCCTGGAACTATCAATCTGAAGCCATTCCATCGCATTTCCATTGAAGACTTTAAGCAGGAGATGGAGGTAAATTTTTACGGTGCCGTTCGTGTGCTTCAGGCTTGTTTGAAGGGCTTGAAAAAATCATCCGCACCGGCAGTGGTGCTTTACAGTACGGTGGCGGTGCAAACTGGCATGGGATTTCATTCCGGTATTTCATCGGCCAAAGGCGCCATCGAGGGGTTGACACGCTCTTTGGCAGCGGAATGGGCACCCAGCAAAATCCGGGTCAATGCCATCGCTCCTTCGCTCACCGAAACGCCTTTGGCTGGCGCCTTGCTTTCTACCCCTGAGAAAAAAGAGGCTTCGGACAAAAGACATCCTTTGGGTCGCGTGGGGCATCCTGAGGACATTGCTTCCGCAACGGTATTTTTGCTTTCTTCCCAATCTTCTTGGATGACAGGACAAATTCTTCATGTGGATGGAGGAATGTCACATCTAAAATAAATTAAAACAATTTTACTCCTATTTTTGTAGTGTGTACGGGTATGGTCCCGAGAAGAAAGCATTGTGATTATGAAGACACCTCCTGAATCATTTCTACTGTTCAAGGAAGAATTGGTTAAGGCCCAACTGGAGAAGGAAAGGCTGAAGTTGTATTACGAACAACAATTGACTGAGGTCAATCAAGAACTGCTACGTTTGAAAGAGCAGATTCAATCCCAACAGGACATGATGCGGACGACTTTGGAGTATGCATCCAACTTGGAGATTCGATTGACAGAAGTTAAGGAAGAAGTGTCTCAAGCCACTTCTTCACCTAGAAAAACCATTTACTAATTCTATCCTACTAGACATGAACGAGACACTATCTTATCCAGGGATTATGGACTTTGATCTTGCTTTTGAGCAGCGGTATGCCAGAGTTTGGAGCAATCCTACACGAAAAATTGTAATCTGTGAATTGCTCACCGATTACGTTCCTATAGAGGACTTTAAAGAGGTTTTCACCGAAATTGGGGATTTAGTGAAGGATGGAGACTTTACTAAATTTATATTTGACAAGCGCGCCTTGAGAGCCTTCCATCAGCCGACCATGGAGTGGTATTTTATCCATTGGAAAAAGGAGATGCTTGGTTATGGAGTGAAGACGCACCGTAAAATTCTACCTGCCGAGAAGTGGTTTGAGAAGATGGTTCAAATTGCCAAAGCACAAATCCTCACCCAGTACCCAGACAACATCATCGACCAATTGGATATTGCTTATTGTGATACCCTAGAGGCAGCGATTTTGTCCTAATGCGGCAATTTAATTCGGTTCAACTTGAGCAACTTGATGCTTCCTACCGGAGGAATCTGATCAATTGCCTGCCTGGGTACAAACCGCTACAGTTGATTGGTTCTCAAAATGCTACTGGCGTAACCAATCTTGCCCTTTTCTCCCAGATTATTCATCTTGGTGCTGCGCCACCGCTGATAGGGGTTTTATTCCGACCCCATACCGTCAAGCGAGATACCCTAGAAAATATACTAGAAACTCGAAGTTTCACCCTGAATCAGGTCCTACCAGAATGGCATGTCCAAGCCCATTGGACAGCTGCGAATTGGGAAGGAAGCGAGTTTGAAGCCACTGGCTTAAAAGAAGAGCGAAAGGAGGGTTTTCCTGCTCCATTTGTGGAAAGTAGCCCCGTACAACTCGCTTGTGTACTTGAAGAAGTGCAGACACTTCAAATCAACCAAACAGTATTGGTCATCGCACGGATCGAACAAGTTTTTGTAGCCGAAAAAGGCTTGCGTGAAGATGGTACGCTCGATTACGACGCGCTGGAAACCGTTTCAGTGACGGGATTGGATGAGTACCACCAGGGTCATTCATTAGGCAGACTTTCCTACCCAAAGCCAGGAATTTACCCTTCCAAAATTTAAGTTGTTTGTATTCGGAAGTATGGGTTTATTTACCAACTCGTGACCATTCTTGAACTCACCGATTCTGGGCTGTACTGTCCTCCTGCTGACCTTTTTATTGACCCTTGGAGGCCAGTAAAAAAGGCAATAATCACCCATGCCCATGCAGACCATGCGCGTAGAGGGATGAAGGAGTACCTGGCCCACCATCAGTCTCGAGAAGTAATGAAGTTGCGCCTAGGAAAGGACATCAACTTGCAGACCATAGGGTATGGAGAGCCCATTTTTATTCAGGGCGTACAAATTTCCCTGCATCCAGCAGGGCACATCCCAGGCTCTGCCCAGGTACGACTGGAATACCAAGGAAAGGTGGCTGTTGTCAGTGGAGATTACAAGGTGGAGGATGATGGGCTTTCTACTCCCTTTGAACCAGTCAAATGCCATGAGTTTGTGTCTGAATGTACTTTTGGAATGCCGATTTATGACTGGGAACCACAGGAAGAAGTATTCAAACAAATCAATGCTTGGTGGAAGAGCAACGCGGAGCAGGGGCTTAATTCCGTTATTTTTGCCTACTCCCTGGGCAAAGCCCAGCGCGTCTTGACCCACCTGCAACCTGAAATCGGGGATATTTTTGTACATGGGGTCATTGCGAATACCAACGAGGCTTTGGCAGCGGATGGACTTATACTTCCTGAAGCTACCCGGGTAAATCAAGACTTGCCCAAGTCTGCCTTTAAAGGGGCGCTCATTATTGCGCCCCCCGCAGTCATGAATACTTCTTGGATGAATCGTTTTGCTCCGTACCGCACCGCCAATTGCTCGGGTTGGATGAATGTGCGTGGAATCCGTCGAAGGAGTTCACTCGATCGTGGATTTGTGCTTTCAGACCATGCCGATTGGAAGGGATTGATCTCAGCAATTCAGGCCACCGAAGCAGAAAAAGTGTATTTGACGCATGGGAGCACTGCTATTTTTGGAAAATTTCTGCAAGAAGAAAAAGGAATCGATGCTGTTTCACTTCAAACCCTCTTTGGGGAAGAAGAAAAAGACTAGGAAATGAGGCCCTAAGCCCAACTTGTTTTTGTACTCTTTCGCTACTCCCAATCTAATCCACATCTCCTGCATTTATTTTTAAGTTAACTCGTTGAAATACTATGGGTTAAGCGTCTGGATTAGGGCTTCGATTTAAAATTTTCTCCATTGGTTTTAGCAAGCGGGTAGCAGTGCTTACCTTTGCGCATGGCTCAACAAATCCTCATCCTCGATTTCGGTTCCCAGTACACCCAGCTCATTGCTAGACGCGTGCGCGAACTCAATGTGTATTGCGAAATTCACCCCTACAACAAGGTTCCTGAACTTACTCCTGACATCAAAGGAATCATCCTTTCAGGTTCTCCTTGCTCGGTGCGTGACGAAGGAGCTCCTGATGTAAATACGGATGCATTTCGAGGTAAATTGCCTTTGTTGGGCGTATGCTACGGGGCTCAATTACTAGCCAGCAAGTATGGAGGAGAGGTATTGCCATCGACCATCCGAGAGTATGGCCGAGCAAATCTAGATCATATCGATTTGCATCAGGATTTGCTGAAGGAAATGACCCATGGTTCCCAAGTTTGGATGTCCCATGGAGATACCATCAAGGAGGTTCCTGCTGGATTTGAAGTAATCGCAGGTACGGAGTCTGTCCGCGTAGCGGCATTCAAAGTGAAGGGTGAATCTACCTATGGGATCCAGTTTCACCCTGAAGTAACCCATTCCCTAGAAGGCAAAAACCTAATTCGAAACTTTGTAGTGGGGATCTGTGGATGTAGCCAAGATTGGACCTCAGACACCTTTATCGATTCCACTGTTGCGGATTTGAAGAAAAAAATAGGAACAGATAAAGTGGTGATGGGCCTTTCTGGAGGGGTTGACTCCTCTGTGGCTGCTACCCTTATCCATAGAGCTATTGGTGATCAGTTGACCTGCGTGTTTGTGGACAATGGCTTGTTGCGAAAGAACGAATACGAAGAGGTGTTGGATTCTTACAAACACCTTGGATTGAATGTGATTGGTGTAGATTCCAAGCAGCGTTTTTACGATGCGCTAGCAGGACTTACCGACCCTGAAGCGAAAAGAAAAGCCATTGGTCGCGTATTTATAGAAGTATTTGATGACGAAGCACATAAGATTGATGGTGTGAAGTGGCTAGGCCAAGGCACTATCTATCCGGATGTGATTGAGTCGGTTTCGGTCAAAGGTCCTTCGGCTACCATCAAATCCCACCACAATGTGGGAGGTCTTCCAGATTTTATGAAGCTATCCGTAGTGGAGCCGCTGAATACCCTGTTTAAGGATGAGGTTCGTGAGGTAGGTCGTGCGCTTGAGATTCCTGAAAAAATTATTGGTAGACACCCATTCCCTGGACCTGGACTAGCGATTCGAATTTTGGGGGATATTACCGAGGAGAAAGTGAAGACCCTGCAAGAAGTAGATTACATTTTTATTCAAGGGTTGAAGGAGCACGGCTTGTACGATCAGGTCTGGCAGGCAGGCGCTATCTTGCTTCCTATACAATCGGTAGGCGTGATGGGAGACGAACGTACCTACGAAAAGGTAGTGGCACTACGAGCCGTAGGTTCAGTAGATGGAATGACGGCAGACTGGATCCACCTACCTTATGAATTCCTTGCCAAGATGTCCAACGACATCATCAATCGGGTAAAAGGAGTCAACCGTGTGGTATATGATATTTCCTCCAAGCCACCTGCAACTATCGAGTGGGAATAAGATATTACTAACAGTGGACGGTTAACTGTCTAAAGCCTCCTCTTGTGACTTCAAGCCTTCTTCTTTATTCCTCAATCGGAGTTGGACATTCGACATTAAAAAAGTACCAAGTACAAAGTAGTGTATTCTTGTAGTTAGACTTCTGCTCTAACCCGAATCTCTACTTGGTGCCTAGTGCATTGTACAATTATTTGCATGGATTCCCAGTCCTTTTTAGCCATTACCTGGGTTGCGCATAATCAAAAATTGCCTCAAGATTTGTTCGGTTTTACTAGCTGCTTTGGTGCCTTCTTTTTCAAGTAGCTGATGAATTCGGAGTAAGCTTCGTGCTCGTGGTTGGAAACCGAAATGGAATTTCGGTCTTGAAATACCAAGGTGACCTGTTTGAATTCACGTTTGTTGGCTAGGACAGTTTCCTCTTCCCAAGCTAAAATCTCAGCGACTGGATAGACTTTGGTACTGCCACGCAGGGGAAGCTTGATCACCACATGTTCTTTTCCAGCGGAAATAAACCGCCACCCAGCCATCATTTTAACCAAAAGCATCAAGAGCACAAGGGTGATCAGGGAACTTGCAACTAAGTAAAACCACAAGTCATAACTCCTGCTGTAGGCAAAATCTCGTAAAATCAAGACCAGTCCTAGCAGCAAAAAAAACAGGACTGCTCCTAAAGAGATGTAGGTGGAAAGTTTTGGCTTAAGCAGGATCATGGGTCTTGGAAAGATTAACTAACGTGGCTTTTGCAAAAGTCTCCAAATCTTGGAAGAAAACGAAGAATAGGGCTTCAATTTCTTTTTCTTTTTCACGGAGCACCTGGGTTGCGGCATTCATTTTGGAGTCAAAGGTGGCTCTGCGGGTCAACCCATCCAAGGTTTGCTGTATACCAGTTAGATTTCTGTAAGCATAGAGCCAATTTTGCTGTTCCATCCAATAAAGCATGCGCAAAAAGGAAGGAGGAAGTGTGGCAGGTGAAGATTGGAATGTTTGATATACGCGGATACTGTAGGTTTCTAGGGGAACGGTAGAATACTTGTTCCAATTTTTGGCCAGAAAGTAATCGAAAAATACATCGCTGATCACCCGTGCATAATGTCCGAATTGGGGCCGCAGATGAGTTTGTACCTCCTTAACTAGGGGATGAGAATCCGTGAAGGTATCGATAGCTCGGTGGAGGTGTATGCCAACTTGAATTTTTTTTGGGTAATTTTCAATCTCTTTTCCCCGAATAAAGTCCGCGATGAAATTGCCAATCAAGATCTCATCCTGATCGAAAGACAAATAAGCATGTGCAAGAAAATTCATTTGAAGGGGTGAAAGAGTAAAAACACTCGTACTAGTAGCGTGTTACTAGGCTAAAGTACATCAATTCATGCGTAATTCCCTCGACGAACTTAAGCAAGGTCTGAAGCTACTCAAACTGGAGTGGCAAGAAGATTTGGCTCAGTACAAGAAAAAGTTTCTCCATACTTCGGTTGCCGACAAAAAAAAGGAGGGTATTACCTGGCATCCTATCCTACTTAAAAAGACGAAGATTGGGATGGGGGAGCGGCTCATCATCGAGGTGGAGCGTACGGATACGCAGTACCCTTCTTCGTTTTCTTCGGGTAAGTCGGTCACTTTTTTTTCTACGCAGGATGGTTACCATAGCCCGGAGTTTCGGGTCAATGGGGTAGTTAATCAAGCCAAAAAAGACACCCTCGTCGTTACGCTACAGGCGGATGAGGTGCCCGATTGGATGGAATCTGGCAGGCTAGGAGTGGATTTGTTATTTGATGAGGCCAGCTATCGGGAGATGGAGTTGGCCTTGAAAAAAGTGATGGCCGCCGAGCATCCTCAAGTCCTTCGATTTCGAGACTTGGTGTACGGGGAAGCCAGTCCTCAATTTAAACCAGTTCCCGAACTTACCCTGCCGAATCTAAATTTCAGTCAGGTCCTCGCCTGCCAAAAGGTGGAGGAAGCGCAAAACTTTGCAGTGATCCATGGCCCACCAGGTACTGGCAAAACCACCACTTTATTGGCGGCGATTGAACGTGCAGTCAGCGGAAATCAACGGGTACTCGTTTGCGCTCCAAGTAATGCGGCCGTGGATCTGCTGGTGGAAAAATTGGTGGACCGAGGGATTGGAACCCTGCGTATTGGGCATCAGCCAGGGTGGAGGAAAAGATCCTCAGTCAGACCCTTGATGCGAAGATCGCTTTGCACGAGAGCTACCGAGATCTCCGAAAATTGCGAAAAGAAACAGAGAGCTACCTGC
>JACCDW010602737.1_pt1 | contig 12996 bp, 11 predicted proteins | sample 7449781 | NCBI WGS metagenome assembly JACCDW01 (sample SAMN15323449, study PRJNA562643) | freshwater metagenome | isolation source: river surface water | place: USA:Blue River Watershed | collected 2017-08-18 | reverse complement strand
GCGTCCTTGATCGATATTTCTTTAGGTATGGATATGGAGGCGACCGGTTATGAAAACATTCGTATGCGCGCCATCATGATGGGTATGAAATTAAAACAAATTAAACTCATCGAAGAAGAGATTGCAGACTTCACTGAATTAGGCAAATTTTTAGAGTTACCGGTTCGTACCTACTCCACCGGTATGCACATGCGTTTAGGTTTTGCGGTATCGACGACCGTTCCTGCAGACATTATTCTGATGGACGAGTGGTTAAGTGTAGGGGACAGTGACTTCTTAATCAAAGCCGAAAAAAGACTGTACGACTACATTCAAAAATCTTCTATCCTAGTGATCGCATCGCACTCGGAAGATCTTATTTCAAAACTCACGAATCAAACTTTACGCTTAGAACATAAAGCGTAAGTCGTTTTTAACTAAAGTACTTTGCTTCTTTAAAAGAAACTGCGGCACTATCTTTAGAAGATAGCGATACGTCTTTCATGGGCCAATCGATATCAATCGTTTTATCATTCCATTGAATGGCTTCTTCATGATCCTTGCTATAAAAGTCGGTCGTCTTATATAATAATTCTGCAGTGTCGGATAACGTTAAAAATCCGTGCGCAAAACCTTCGGGGATCCAGAGTTGTTTTTTATTGTCACCGGATAATATCTCGCCGACCCACTTACCGAATGTGGGTGATGATTTTCTTAAGTCGACCGCGACGTCGAATACTTCGCCCTGAATCACGCGAACAAGTTTACCTTGTGCATTAGGTGGTAACTGATAGTGCAGACCGCGGAGAACACCCTTCAATGACTTCGAATGGTTGTCCTGCACAAAATTTATTTTTTTACCCATCGCCGCTTCAAATTTATTTTGGTTAAAGCTCTCGTAAAAGAATCCCCTGTCATCACCAAACACTTGGGGCTCGATCAACAACACATCAGGAATGCTTAAGGGTGTGACCTTCATGTGTTACAGAATTTTTTCTTTTAAGACGCGTTGGAGGTATTGTCCGTATCCGTTCTTCGATAACGGTGCCGCTAATTTTTCTAGTTGAGATGCGTTGATCCAACCACGACGGTAAGCAACTTCTTCGGGACAACTTACCTTTAGGCCCTGACGATTCTCTAATGTCGCAATAAATTGGCTTGCCTCTAGTAATGATTTGTGTGTGCCGGTATCGAGCCAGGCGTATCCGCGGCCCATGATTTCAACATTCAATTTTTGTTTGTCTAAATAAAGTCGGTTGAGATCCGTGATCTCTAATTCACCCCGCGCCGATGGCTTTAAACTTTTTGCCATCGCGACGACATCCTTATCGTAAAAATAGAGTCCCGTCACCGCATAATTAGATTTTGGGTTGCTGGGTTTTTCTTCCAAGGACAATACTTTATTAGTGTGATCAAATTCTGCCACACCGTAACGCTCAGGATCTTGCACGTGATATGCAAATACAGTCGCACCATCGGATCGAATCATCGCATGACTTAGCAACTCATTAAAGTCGTGGCCGTAAAAAATATTGTCGCCCAACACAAGTGCCGATAAATCATTGCCAACAAATGTGTCGCCTAAGATAAAGGCCTGCGCTAAACCATCGGGGGACGGTTGCACCTTGTATGAAATATTTAAACCCCACTGACTACCATCGCCAAGGCAAGATTCAAAGCGTGATGTGTCATCGGGTGTCGAGATAATAAGAATGTCTTGGATGCCCGCTAACATTAAGGTGCTAAGCGGATAATAAATCATCGGTTTGTCGTACACGGGGAGTAATTGTTTTGAGATGCTCTGTGTCAGGGGATACAAACGCGTGCCAGATCCGCCCGCGAGAATGATGCCTTTTCTTTTTTGTATATTTGCCAATTAAATTATTTCCCTTAAAACTTTTTTAACTTCCGACTCCCAATGCGGCAATTCTAGCATGAAGGTCTTTTTTATTTTGTTTGTATTCAATCTTGAATTAAGGGGTCGCTTGGCGGCCGTTGGGTATTCTGACGTGAGTATCGAATGAATCTGGTCGGGCCCGCATTTTATTTTGACATCTAATTTTATTAATTCACTCGCAATCAAACTTGCGTATTGATGCCAATTTGTTTCACCGTCACTCGTGACGTGGTATGTGCCGTAGTCATTAAAATTTTTATTTTTTAAAATCGTATCGACAATCTTAAATGTCACATCACTCAACATCGAACTTGAGGCAGGACTTCCCCACTGGTCACCCACGATGTTGAGTGATTCTTTTTCTTGTATGAGACGCAGTATCGTCTTTAAAAAATTATTACCGTGACTCCCGAACACCCAACTCGTTCTTAAAATAATGTGCTTTGTGTGTGTGCGAATTTTTTCTTCGCCATCAAATTTTGTTTTACCGTAGACGGATTGCGGATTGGTTTTGTCAGTCTCAACGTAGGCTTCTTTTTTTAATCCATCGAACACATAGTCTGTCGAAAAATCGATCAACGGAATATCTAATTCACGTGCCTTGTCCGCTAAAACTTCGGGAGCTAATGTATTAATTTGATATGCGAGGTCAGGTTCGGATTCGGCCTTATCGACTGCGGTGTAAGCTGCGAGGTTGATGATGATCTCGGGTTTTATTTGATCAATAAAAGTTCTAATCGCATGAAGGTTCTTTAAATCTAATTCCTCGCGGTCGGTCGCAATGACTTCACCCAATGCACTTAATTTTTTATTTAATTCAAAGCCGACCTGACCGTTCGATCCCGTGAGTAAGATCTTCATGCGTACTGTTTTTGTACCCAGTTTTTATAGTCGCCACTCACCACATGATTGACCCAACCCTGATTCGACAAATACCACTCAACGGTTTTGCGGATGCCTGTTTCGAAGGTCTCTTTAGGTTTCCAACCGAGTTCACGCTCTAACTTGGTCGCATCAATCGCGTAGCGTCTGTCGTGGCCCGGACGGTCTTTGACGTATGTGATTTGTGATTCGTATTTTGTGCCGTCAAGCTTAGGTTTCAATTCATCCAAGATAGTGCACAAAGTTTTGACCACATCGAGGTTCGCCTTCTCATTCCAACCTCCCACGTTATAGGTCTCACCTAAACGGCCTTTATCTAAAACGCGACGTATTGCACTGCAGTGATCTTTGACGTACAACCAATCTCTTACTTGCTGTCCGTCGCCATAGATAGGAAGTGGCTTACCGTTCAATGCATTCAAGATACAGAGCGGGATCAATTTTTCTGGGAAGTGGTAGGGTCCATAGTTATTCGAACAATTGGTGGTGAGGACCGGGAGTCCATAGGTATGGTGCCAGGCTCGAACCAGGTGGTCACTCGCGGCCTTACTTGCACTGTAAGGGCTATTGGGTTCATAAGGATTTGTCTCACTGAACGCCGGATCCGTTTTACTTAGAGATCCATACACCTCGTCGGTCGATACATGGAGGAATCTAAACTCTTTTTTATGTGTTTCATCTAAGCCATTCCAATATGATCTGACCGACTCGAGTATGTTGTAGGTCCCGACAATATTGGTTTCAATAAAGTCGCCGGGTCCACGGATCGATCGATCGACATGGCTCTCGGCCGCGAAGTTTACGACCGCTCTCACCTGATGTTTTATTAGAAGTTGGGATAAAAGTTCACGGTCCCCGATGTTGCCCTGCACAAAGTGGTGATGGGTATTACCGTTTAATGAGGATAAGTTTTCTAAGTTGCCGGCATAAGTTAAGAGGTCTAGGGATACGACGTCTTCATTCGATTGGGCAAACCAGTCCAATACGAAGTTTGATCCGATAAAGCCAGCGGCGCCTGTTACCAATATAGTCATAGGAGTAATTTTAACTTAAAGTGATGTAAGCCTTTAATTAAAGTTGGCGTTGCATTAGGTTCGAACTTCTCATTTAAAATTTGAATATCTTAAGTCTACTGAGATACATATTTATAACTCTCAATGGCTTGGTTATTTTCCAAGATTTGCTCGACAATAATTTCTCAAGTTCGTGACGATGTTGCTTGGTTAAATATTGGTAGGCACGGATTAAATTATTTTGATTGATTTGCATACATCGTACCGCCCTATCAAAATAATCATTCAGGCTTAATGTAACAACTTTAGCGGTCTTAGTGCGACTCTTGTGCATGCTGGCTATCGCCGATAAATCAAAAAAGGTGAGCCGCACTTCTTGGCAAGTCACCGCCATGATGTAGCTATTTTTAAAAAAAGCTACCCCCTTGACGCCACCCTCTTGCGGATTGACGTGGCCCTTTAAAAAAGTTTCATGTTGCATCACCCTAAATTTACTGACCGGCTGATAATGCCCAGACCATTCACCCGTCTTACTATAATAGGCATACACAAAAGGTCCTCCAGCATCAGATACGAATAAAAAGTGAGCATCTTCAACAAACTTAATACCATGGGGAAAATGGACCCCATGTAAAATAGCATCAGGTGAGCTATCAGGGTTTAATGATTTAATGTTTTTATAAATAAAAACCGTATGATTATCATGATTACTAATCGCTATCCATGCCTTGTTATCACTCAGTGCCACACCATCTGGCACATTCATTCGTCGCTTCAATAATATGTAGCTTCTTTCTGCATGGAAATCTTGTCGCGTATCAATAAGATGACTGGAAATATAATGGCCGTTGTTACTACAAAGTAAGATTTCATAAAAACCCTTACCTATGGCATGCGCTGTGACACAATCTGCTGAAGTATGTTCAGCGGTTAATGGGGGTAATGTTCTAAACGGAGTTAACCAAACTCGTTTTTGATCTTTAGCTTTAGATTTATTTGGCAATGCTAGCAAAAATGCACCGCCCAATCGATTAGCGACCACAATGGTTTTATTGTTGATCCACGCTACGCCATGCGGATTATTAAAACTTGATGAGCATATCTCAAGATAATTATTGATTACAATTTGACTTTTATTTTTTTTTTCAGAAAACTTGATATCGAGTAAGAGTATTCGATTAAATAAATAACCTACCAAGGCCAACTTTCGATGATCAGGAGAAAAAGAAAGATCTTCGGTTCTTCCTAGTTTATTTAAAACGATTTTTATCGAATCGGGTATATCAAGCTCTATTGAAAGGCTTTTTTCATCAGTCATAGCTTGTCAGTTTAATCTTTGATAGGAGTTTGAGGGTAGTATCACTCGAAAAAATTTAAGACGTTTGCTAAATCATTTATCAAACCTCAATTATTTTATTGTAAAAAATAAAGAAACATCTTACGATAATCTTGGGCAGGGCATCCCAAAATTAATAATCTAGTCATATGCCCATGACGTCAACGATATTTGTCAATCCAACGATTTAACCTGACAGCATTCCCAGCCTTCATCGCATGAGTTAGGGGAAATTGCTCTCCACCAAAGACGCTAGAGATAAGGATTTTAGGGCTGGATGAACGCTCCAATAATTGTATATCTTGCTCCGAGGAACCACGATGGACTAGTCTAATATCCATGAGGACAACATCCCCTGCCTCGACGGCCACACCTTCTATTGATTCTTCAGCTCTTGGGACTGCATAGCTATCATCCAAAAGCGAAATTTTAATTAAGTGAGAGCCAGGTCGGATCCACAAGCTCGTCGCACTTTGCAGATAAAGTAATACTTTGTAGACACCACCACCCGCATCACCCCAACAAATTTCATCACTTAAATAAGATGCAAACTCTCCTCGCAATAAATCAACATGCCATTCTTGCGACCTATTGATAGTAATATCTGTCAAACCAATAGAAAGTAATTCGCCATAATCTGTTGCCTTTCGGAGTTCATCTTTTATCTTTGCGTTATCACACAACATTGCATGTAAATTCGCCAGCTGGGGGTAATGATGAAAACCAGCTAAGTGCCCTGATGATTTTGAAGGCCTCGTATTCTTAAAAAGTTGGCGGTTATTGAGCACAAGTGCTCTGGCGAAGGATACTTCTTCACTACAAAAAACATTAGGTAATACGACAAACCCTTTTGATTTTAGTTGAGGTAGTTTATGCTCCATGTTGAGGTTGATCGATCATCCGTTATTTTTTTATCTTGTTTAAAAGTCGCTGAGGTATGCTTCGAACAAAAGCCATAGCTCCATCATTTGACCATACTTCTTTTGAATTCCACATGGCCGCATAGTTATTCGTGCCAGCAAAACCGTGATCTATCATTTGCGCACCATACTCTTTGTTTCGCAAGGCTATCAAGCCTTGATTGGGGAGCATTTTAACCAAATTTCCAGGGCCCCTAATACCTTCCACTAACTCTTTAGAATCTCCAAACACAACATCTTTATAACAATTAACCTTAGTAACTGCCCTCCCAAATAGGTATGGGCCTGTTACATCTAAAGGATGCTCGCCATAAACACGATTAGCCGCATTTGCAACAATCATCTCCACTGCTCGACTAAACTCTTTTCTTCCAGGATCTGAATAAATTATCGCGTTGCTGACAGCCCAGGATGGATGTATAAATGCAATGTCTCTAAAAATCACCATACCAATATTTTTATCGAGACGTATCGGATTAATATGCAAATAGGATAAATCCGAATAGAGCCCTCCATGAATATAGAGTAAGCAATACCTCGCCAAATCTGCCTTGAACGCAAACGGCTTAAGTTTGTCATATGCCATTAATACTTCGGAATCAAAATGGCTCACAATCATCTCTCTCAGCTCAGCATCCTGATAAAGATAATAGTCAGCCTCTGGGTAACATAAATTAAAAGAGTGCATATTCATCTTTAATTTTCCAGACCATTTTTCAGAACAGACCGGTTTATTTGATATTGCAATCTGAAATATTTTTTGAATATGCTTCATGTTTTTTTAATAGTGGTTAAGAGAATGATTACCAATTTACTCTCTGATTAAATTGGCTATTCGATATTGATGCCGGATTATAGGGGGCTGCATTGGTTGCCACAAAATGACCATAAAGATGACTCGGCACAAAGAATAGACGTTCAAGCGCATGGGCCATAGTTCCATCAATCTGTGTTGCTTCTTCTTGAAAATGATCTTCACTCAACTCGAGGTCTAATATCGGTTGCAAATCACCGCGCCTAATGTAAAACATCGTGCCTGCAGAGAATCCTTCCGGTAAGTCACTATCTAACCTACCTAGGATTCGATCTGCTAACTCCCTGACAATACTCTCAGTATCTCCAATATTGTCATGCATAGATACGTAGGTACCTTCTGGTATCACGATTCCTAGATTATGACAGTCATTGAAGGCTTTAAGAATTTTTTTCACATATACACTGGAAAGTAATTTTTCATAGAAATCTTTTCTCCATGCGTCACCGTCTGTTCGATGTAAAGATCGCTTTGTATGGAGCTTTAGTACGATACCAGAGTTGATTGGAAAACTTTCAAATAACTTTAAAAAAGGAAGAACATCCCTTCCCTTATTTGGACATACTAATAACTTGTGATACATGCCATATCGATCTAGAATATCTCTCACAATCGATTCTTTATCAACAGTTGTTGTTATATACAATTGATAAGGGAATTTCCATTCCATAAGATAATCTAAAATTTCTATGAGAGACTCTGGATAAAAAGCGTGAATCAATACATGTATAGATTGTTGAATATCGATTTTTTGAGCCTCGCTGGCCTTTGTTTTAGCCTGAGTTTTGGCTTCATTTTGACCATAATTACGAAGGCGAAACAATAGCTGGCTTAAAATCCTCTTAGCTGCCTTAAAAGGATGGCGAGCAATCTGATTTATCAATCTGAGTGGTTTTGTAAGCCGCCATGAATAACTTGTGTAAATATTATCAATAATCTTTGCTGCCACAGTTAGTTCATCCCTAGCGGATCCCAGTGCAGTCGACAAATTTTGTAAATGCTCTTGCTGAAGTCGCATTCGCAGATCAAACGCTTCTGATTTTTGATTTTGGATATATTGATAAGCTGCAATATTGTTCTTTTGATTGGGTACAGATATTAATGACCCTGGCTCATAATGAGATTTACCTTCGACAATATCAACATTTCCAACAACGATTCTCTGCCCTAACCTAGATATCTTTTCTGATTTTTTTATAAAGCATAGTGAGTTAGAGAACTCTAAGGATTCAATTCGATTGAATGGAAAATCAGAAAGAGATAGCCCATAAAAATCTTCGAATCCCGATAAAAATTTCGCTATCGAATAGCCATTTCCCCAATACTCGGAGTTAATAACGTCGACGAGGGACTTAAAAAAAGATATCGAAGAATAAGGGTGATAACAACCCCCTTCATAATCTTTCCAGTAACTACAATGCAAATCCTCCGCAACATAAATACCACCGTCACTTAGGCATTTAAAGTATTTGATAAATGCACGAATAATATCCCCCGAATGATGCGATCCATCATCGATGATAAGATCAAAATGTTGGGAAATCCTGAATATTTTTTCTTGTGTTTTTGCGTCGCATATATCACCTACCACCACCGAAATTCGTTTATCTTCATAAACCAAACCGCCACAATTTGCATCAATATCACAACCAACTAAGGTATTTGCTTTAGGAAAATATTTTGCCCAAATATCGAGCGAACCACCATTTTGAACACCAATCTCGAGGAGATTGATTTCTCTGTTCCTAAGAGTTTCGAAATGAAAATGGTAAGCAGCTAGATAAGACTCCCATTTATCAGAGATCTTTCCAATATGAGATTGGTAGAGATTTTGTATGGTTTTAGTCATTTGTATTCAGGAAAATTAGTTATCTTCATAAGTATTTGTCTATTTTGCATTAATAACCATTGATTACTCTCAAACACCATTTCGGTTCCAATTTTTATGGTCTTGATATTAAATGGGATCGAGTTGCTCCTCCAAAGAAAAATTCTACCTTTTTAAGCAAAGATGAAAATAACTAAGTGCGATGATCTTTTTTTTAACTATCAATATCAGCCTTTAGTAATTTTATTCTTTGGTGTCGGGATCGCTCGATAAAGAGTACCGTAGACGATAAGGAATATAACAATAAAAAGTATGATTAAAAGCGGTTTCTTGAAGGCCCATGGGGTCACGATCAGGGGATACATCCAGAGGATAGCAAGTAAGGGTGTCACGCTCGGATTAGCGAGTCGCTTCGTTTCAGGAATACGCCTTAAAAAATAAAAGATCTTGATGTGGAGATGCTTAAGATCAGGCGCAAAAATAGGCTGACTTCGATACAAGCGTCGTATGATGGAGAAGGTCACCTCCGTCATCGGATAGATGAGTATCAGAACAGCGAACCACGGTGAGATATCCCCATGACGGCCAAAGAATAGGATAGAGATGATCCCTGTTAAGAACGCCAAAACGTAAGCGCCTAAGTCCCCTAAAAATATTTGCCCTTTCGGATAATTAAAGCAAAGAAAGGCTGTAATCAAAAAGATCAACATCAAGATCACCATCATGATGGTGTTGTCACCTAATTGGTAAGCTAAAAAAAGGAGGCTGCCTAAAATAGACAGATAAATCATAGCGCATAATCCATTCACGCCGTCGGTCAGATTACTGCCATTAGCGAGTGCAGCAAGCGCTAGGGGGTAGAAGAGGATTAACGCGAGAGGATGTTTAAAAAATAGATTTAAACATGTGCCCTCAAAATGAGGGAATGGCCCAGCAAAAGACGTCACAAATAGGACCCCACTCGCTAATAAAGAAGCGAGTCTTAACGAAGGTCTCACATCCTGAAAGAGATCTTCCTTGAGGGCAACAATCACTAAGGGCACCATACTCCATAAACAAAGCTTAAGGATCAAGGCTACCTCCGGCTCTGCATGAAGGTAAGTATAGAGCGTCAAGACGATGATGATGATGAGGCCGCCTAGACGTGGTGTTTCTGCCAAGTGAATGCGCTGAATGGCTTTATAGACATTGAGCCCCAGCCTTGTATAAATTTTATTGTGCCAGAGTCTTGCCACAACACCATTAAGAAAAAGTGCTAAAAAGAAATAACTATATGATGAGGGGTCCACCCACTTGAGTAAGTCAAAATTCATACGCGTATTTTACCCACGGATATCCTGTCATCGAAAATTATTTATGTTTTGATTTTGAGGCTGATTGGAATGCTATGAAGAACATTCAAAGCACAATCATTTTCTATTCATTCGTAAATTTTTCTAAAAAAATTAAAAATAAATTTCATGTGCGACGCCTAAGACATATAAGCCATTCAGCCTTTTTATATTGAGGATATGTAAAGTTAAACTTTACTATAAGTCATTGATTTACTTGAAATTTTTTACATTGTCCCCATATTAAAATGACTAGCAAATAAGTGCTAGCAATATACATTTAAGGAAAAATTATAATGACAACTGAAGCACAAATAAGAGCGAATCAAGAAAACGCTCAAAAATCGACAGGCCCTACCTCAATGCGAAGGTTTAAATCAGCAAGATAAATTAGGTGTGTGGTCTTTATTAAATACAAAAACAAAACAAGCGCTTAAGCAATATTTGGAAGCATAAAACTATCTTTACTCTTTGCCGACTCTAAAAAATCGTCAAGGTTAATCGCATCTATTGCATCATTTTTGATAAGTGAATCTCACTTTAAGTTTATATTACGACGGCTTAAGTCTTTATTTTATTTGATTCACTGGCCAACATAATGCCTAACCAAATATAAATAAAGCGCCCTTCTGTGAAGGTAGAAAAATGCGAACTAAATAGGCTTGTCGCACACCAAGTTAAAAGGACACCTATACCGAGATGCAAATACATCTTAGACGATTTTTGGAATAAAGATGACGCAAGCATGCTTAAAAATACCATCAATCCAAAGATACCCATCTCTGCCCAAATCTTTAGGAATTGATTATGTGGATCATGTAGTAAATGTTTTTCCCATTCAGGATTATCTTTAATTTTTTGACTATAAGCCTCTTCAAAACCACCCGTGCCAACACCTAACAAGGGACGATCCTGAATCAGCTCGATCGTATTTTTCCATACCGTCATACGAAGCCCCATAGAACTTGATTCGATATTGGTAGTATCCACATGCTGCACTTCTTTGACACCTAACTCTATTCGGTCCTGAACTATGGGAGAAGTTAATAAAAGCGTAGACGATAATAAAACAACTCCACTTAATATTTTATAGAGCTTTTCACGCAACAAAAGATAAGCCAAATACACTGTCACCACTATAAAAGCTAGGTAGCCACTTCGACCTGGGGTCATATAAACGAGAACGAATAGGATGATCAGCATAAAACCTAAAATCGATAGACTTCGAATAGGTAATATAGATTTCTTAAATAATAAAAATACACTCATCAAAAAAAGAGTCACTGAAAATATCATGCCTTGAGTCGCATGGTTACGAATTAATACCCCAGGTTCTTGCCCATGAATAGTTAAATCCAATAAATAAAAAACAATACAAAATAGGCTGACTATGCTTATAAATATGATGAGACTATAAGCAAATTTATTTTTCCATAAGGTGTCGTTAAATAAAATAAGTCCTATGGGTAAAAGTAAAATTTTTCGCCAGCCCCATATAGATTCTAATGTTTCTTTTAAAGGTGCAACGCTATAGAAACAGTCGACAAATAACAGACATATAAATAGCCCTGATGCTAAAAGTAATGGCTGATTTTTATAATGCCAAAACCTTACTCTCAAATCTTTACTCAACATAAAGAGTCCTAAAAGCGTGATTTCAATCACATTACTCAGAAAAGGTGAAAATAAAATCGTGATGCCTAAACTGATCAAAAGCCATCGAGCAAAATCAAGCATTTTTACGTGAGATAGGGGAAGCATATTTTATGATCCAAATAAAAAGAATTTAAGTTTAACGATCAGGCCTTTGAGGGTACGACGCTGAAATTTATTCCATCGATGTCTTAAGATATTAAAGTATACGGAATGTTTTAAACGATGTGCATCGAGTTTAGTCACAAATAACCCTGTGACACTGCCCTGCTCCACCATTGGTTTTTTGACCCAATAATGAGAAGCATGATGCAGATCACAATCAATATGGGCTATTAAGTGATCCGCTGGTAAATCAATACGATGATTCTTTAGCCATAAGAGCCGTCGTTTGATATTCGCCAAATCGACCAGATAAGCTTCGGCAGTTGGAATCTTATTTTTCACAAGCAAGCCTTTTTCTAAAAAGAAATGATTAGGCACCTTAGTGTCCCCACCCCCAAAGAAAATTAAATAGTCTTTGGGAAGTCTTTTAATGGAAGCGATGAGCGTTTCAAAATGTTGATTAAAGTCTGGCAATAGAATGACATCATCCTCAAAGATCAAAATCCTTTTATATTGATGTTTCAAGGCATCCTGCCATGCATGCTTATGTTTTAAAACAAGAGATTTTTGTCCGAGTGTAAGCTTTGATTGAGAAAAATTTTTTTTTAAAATAGCAGGCGTTAATTCAGGGATATCATAATCAAAAATAAATTCAAATTCGATGTTGTGTTTAGCCATCTCTGCTTTGACGTGACGAATTCTATCTTCAAAAGACTTCACGCTTAATACGTAAACCTTGTCAACGAAGCCATTTACATTAAACGGTTTATTCATAGATGAATGCTTATGTGTTAACACAATGAATGATTATAACAATCGATGTGAATAGATACTTTTATATATTATTAATAAAAGTAATTTTGTTTGCTTAAAAATTCTATAGAAACCGCCTCTCCTTTGTTTTTAATTCTGGCTTTAATAGTTGCAGTGGTAAACAAAATAGGAATTTCAAGTTTTCCAGAATTTAATCAAAGATTTGTGGGTTTGAGCGATGGAAAGTAATAGAATAATGCTGTAAAGTCATTTTAACAATCATTAATAGAGAAAATATCAAAATGAGAAAAATAATCCCTGTCTTAATTTTAGGCTTAATTTCATTTTCGGCCTTTGCAGAAAACTATGACCATTCTGGTATTTATTTGGGATTAAGCGGGCAAAATATTCGTTCCGAAAATCAAGTAAAAACTGCTGATCCAGGCCTATTTTTCTCAGACTGTGGGCATTATGCATTTGGTTGT
>JACCDW010167910.1_pt1 | contig 12998 bp, 21 predicted proteins | sample 7449781 | NCBI WGS metagenome assembly JACCDW01 (sample SAMN15323449, study PRJNA562643) | freshwater metagenome | isolation source: river surface water | place: USA:Blue River Watershed | collected 2017-08-18 | reverse complement strand
TAACGTTGATGATGTCAACGGTAAATGGCAGATGCATGCCCCTACTGGACAAATGAACAACGGTAATCAAAGTTTAAGTTATAGCAGTGGCGACAAGAAATTTGCCGAGCTATTTCCAGGTCTAATGAAAAAGATTATATCAGCAATCAAATCTAAAGGTTCTGAAATCAAAGACGGATCTAAAGAAATTGTATCAGGCGGATATGATGTTGAAAAGGCTGTTTCTGATATTAAAGATAGGTTGCCTTATTCTTATGCATCAGAAGCTAAAGAAGAAAAGAAGGACGATGATGCAAATACTGGCCCCGGCACGTATATTGTTACATTGAATAGAACAGGTAAACAGGCTAGGATCGAAGCTGATAGTGTAGATGATGCATTTTCTAAAGTACAAGAACGTCATCCAAGTATCAACAGAGAAGACCTAACCATTGAAAAAGCTCGTGAAGAGCAATAAGAACACACTACCTTAGGACGTTATCGTTACAAGTGTGTGCCCGGCTGCTGGGCAGGGTAGTATGGGAGTCGTGCCCCGGAATGCTACCCTAAGTGAGCTTTCTTTTATTCTATGAAAATTGCTTTGTTTATACATCAGCCCATATGTGCGGTTGATTCTGCAAATGGAATTATCAAAGCTCTTTCCCCTCACCATCAATTTAAATTATTTTCTCGAGATGAAGTTGAACCTACATTCTTTGACGATGTAGATTGCGTCTGTTTTCCCGGTGGCTACGGAGACTGCGATAGGTTTGATACATTAATGGAATGGAACGCTGACCTTGTAAGAAATTTCTTAAACTCGGGCGGAAGGTTTCTGGGAATATGTATGGGTGCATATTGGGCAGACAGATACTATCTCAATATTTTAAATGACGTAAGAGTTGTACAATATATCAAACAACCAAATACCTGTACACGAAGACCCCATCCAAAAGCTATGCCTGTTTTGTGGATGGGCAAACAAGAAAGGATGTATTTTTATGACGGCTGTGCATTTGTTGGTAATAATATGGATGTTGTGGCTACCTATAGCAACGGTGACCCTATGGCTATTATACAAGGGCAAGTTGGGTTAATTGGGTGCCATCTTGAAAGTGAAGAATGGTGGTACGATAAAAAATATCTTAAACCACACTGGCATCAAAATAACCATTATCAATTATTGCTAGATTTTGTAGATAGACTAGCAAAAACTTAAATATATTTTTAGAAGGAGCCACTATGAAACACATAGTAGTAGTGGCGTTCCTATTAGGCCTAACCAGCTCTATAGCTAACGCCCAATCATTTCAAACTAGCAAACCCATTATCTGTGATGATACTAAAACTATCATTAAATCTTTAACAGAGAATTATAATGAACACCCTGTTTGGACAGCTAAAGATTTATTAAACGATTCTAGATATTCGTTGTTTGTAAATCCAAAAACAGGAGCATGGACGTTGTTACAGATGACTCCAAGTGTTACCTGCATTTTAGGTATAGGAGATGAGTCAACAGAATTAGAAAAAGGACACATATAAAAAAGCCCCTTCCGGGGCTTTTTTATGACTTGAACAAATATTTTTTATGTAAATGTAATCGGGCTTTGTTATACTGAACAAATGTAATAACCAGTGCAGCTAACCAAGGTAATGCTTTTGCAACCCAGAAGTCTAATCCAGCCCACCAATTAGTCATTAATGGTTCTTTCATTAACATTAAGAACGCCACAGCAAATAAAACAAACGATCCTACAAAGATCGAATCCGGCCAACGCTGTAATATTTTTGTAACTAATCCTGCACCAAATAGTATAATAGGGACAGATATTAATAGTCCAGCAACTACAAGAATAAAATTCCCATTGGCAGCGGCAGCAATGCCTAGTGCATTGTCAATGCCCATGACCGCATCTGCTACACAGATAGTCCAGATAGCACCCCAAAAAGTATCGCTGGCCTTAACATCATGTTCACCTGAATCAAACACTAGCTTCCAACCAATCCATAACAATGCAGCAGCACCTATGGCACGTAGTCCTGGCACCATTAATAGATATGTCAGTGCAGCCACTGATACAAATCTAATAGCAATGGCCCCAAAGGTCCCCCAAAAGATTGCTTTCTTACGTAGTTCAGGTGGTAATTTGTTAGCCGCCATTCCGATAACTAGAGCGTTATCTCCTGCTAATACAATGTCTATCAATACGATAGCTAAGAATGCCCATAGGGCCTGGAGCGTAAAGAGTTCCATAATCTTCCTTTAATTACGGTCTCACCTCTTTGTCTATGCACCGGATCTTCTGATCGTGTTGACGACGCATAGAACCAACCCCTGTTGGTTAGTTACTCCCCAGAATATTTATTTCTTAGTAATAATCTCGTAAATTTCTTTCCACGATGTAACACGTGGGATTTCTGCATGTTCAAAATCCATATTATGTCCATGCTCAACTAACAGACTACGAAGACCAACTTTTTGTCCTGCAACCGCATTAGTGATTTTATCTTCTATCCACCAACAGCCTGTGTCACGGTATTTTTCTAGCACATGATCTTTGTCTGCGCCAGTATCTAGGATAATAAACTCTTCAAAAGCAGTTTCCCCAAACAGCTTACGAATATTCATTTTACGAAGCTTCTGAGCATTGCGATCTTTACTTAGGCTAGTAATACAATGGAACACATAACCGTGTTCTTCATGTAGGCGCTTGACATAATGCTGTGCATCACGTAGGGCAGGAAGAAACCCAATAGCGGCTGATTCATTAAACATTTTGATCAGCTTCTTGCCCTGGTCCATGTCGATGCCATAGCGTTTACCAATATTGTAAACTAACTCGCCGCCTTCTTGCTTTTTGAAGCCGTGTTCTTCCATCCAAACATGGAAGGCCCATTCCCAATCTAAAATGACGCCATCGGCATCGGTTAGGATAACTTTGTCTTTAAGTGTTTTCATACGGCTATTATATACTCAGTTAATGATGCTGTCAATCACCTAAATATTAGATTACACACACATTTATCTTGGAGACCAATTTTGGAAATTATCATTTACACCTTAGTGATGGTACAAATCACTATAGCGTGTGTCACCCTCTACTTACATAGATCACAGGCACACAGAGCAGTACAATTTCATCCTGTGGTTGCACATTTTATGCGATTCTGGCTATGGATGACAACTGGCATGAATACTCGTGAATGGGTAGCAGTTCACCGCAAGCATCACCAAGCAGCAGATACAGAACAAGATCCGCATAGCCCTAAACAACACGGCATATGGAAGGTATTGTTTGGCGGTGCCTTTTTATATGTTAAAGCAAAACAAAATAAAATTCTTGTAAACGATTTAGGTCACGGCACACCTAATGACTGGATTGAAGAAAAAGTTTATACTCCCCACCCCTTAATGGGAATTCTTTTAATGTTGATCATAGATCTTGTTCTTTTTGGTCCCATTGGGTTTATTGCGTGGGGAGTTCAGATGCTGTGGATTCCAATATGGGCAGCAGGTATTATCAACGGTGCTGCTCATTGGTGGGGTTACAGAAACTATGATGTTAAAGACACTTCACGTAATCTTTGGCCTTGGGCATTTTGGATTGGCGGGGAAGAACTACACAATAACCATCACGGAGATGGAGCCAGTGCTAAGTTTAGCAAGAAGTGGTATGAATTTGATATTGGCTGGCAGTATATAAAGATACTTAGATTTTTTAAATTAGCTAAAGTTAGATAACAAAAAACCCCCTTTCGGGGGTTTTTATTTTCTCATATTATAATGCTCTATGAGCTTAATATTATTTCTTCACGCCTTGATTAACAAAAGCATACATCTTTTCGGCGGTTTCTAGTACTTTATCTAAACCTGGAAACTCTGGCATGTTGACCTTGCTGACGATTTGGCCAGTTTTTTGATCACGTTCTGCTGTCAATTCCCATCCTTGAAATTTTACATGGAAATCTTGGCTTACTAATTCTTTAGCCATTTCTAAGATCTCTGTGCGGATCTCGTAACCATTTTTATTAAATTTAACTTCTGGTAGTTTCACTTCTGGTAGTCCGTTAATTGTTGACATAATAATCTCCTTTGTGTGTGTATGTCTGTACCTTTAGGCGGTACCGTCCTTCTTTGGAAACCAATAACTGCTAATGGTTTCTACAGAATACTTAGCCATATCGATAGTGTTATTAACTGCCATCTTGGCAAATTGCGTCTGCGCATCAATATAATCGTTGGCAGCTTTATTTAATCTTGAATCTTTAAAGATTTGATTGGCAACAACTTTCTTTGTGTTTTGAAAGGTGTCGATGAAAAAATGTGGTGTAAACATAAAACCCCCTGTGTCTGTATATGTAGTATTATATATCCCTAGAGGATATAAATCAAGAGTCAACATGATGTTTTCCCTGGGTTATTCACCCATTCAACATCTTCGTCGGTCATTGGTTGCCAGTATGTATGTGTCATTAGTATCTCCTATCCTGTTCAATTAGTTCTATTTCTTGTTGGCAGTCTTCCCAGTCTGTGAACCTGCGTACAATACGTCTGTTATATGGAGTTGTGCTTTTCAGCATGATATCGTCCTCAGCAAACTGAGCGATTACGGTTACATAACCCCATTGGTTGCGCCAAGGTCCCCATACTGCATAGGGGACCTCTTTGAATTCGTGATACATATTATTTTAGGCAATGCTTCTGCGCTTCGCGCCATTTGCCGTTGCGGGCTAATTCTGCTGCGTATCTAGCTTCTCCGATAGCAGAGAAAAAATCCCAGATTGAACTTAGAACTTTTTTGAACATTTCTGTCTCCTTGTGTGTATTAGTATTTATACTGAGAGCTTGCGCACCGCACAATAAAGGCATTGAAATGTTGCTAATTATAAATTATAATATAGATTGAATTTTGTTAAATACAAGTACAATTCGGAACAACGATGAAAATTAAAACACGATCAATTCTGCAAGAACTTAATGAAATAGCAGAAGTCCGTAACAAAGACAGCCTGTTTGAAAGCAGAGCTACGAACATCATTAATTCTGCTATCAATCTGCTGGAAAGCATACACAAGCACTATGATGCAGAAAGTGCAGACGAGCTAGAGCGCCGTTTTATTAATGCTATCAAAGGACAAGATACTGCTAAATTCACACGCGGTATACGTAAAATCGCCGAGTCAAGAAAAACCAAAAGAAAATTAAATGAAGACAGCGAATAAACACATTCTTTTGAAATCTATAGCTGAAGCTAAAGGATTAGAATATGATCAAGAAACAGGACTAATTGAAGATGAAATCATCATACAAGATGAGCACCAAATAGCCAAACGTTTACTTGGTCAACTAACCGCTGAAAAAGATATTGCAACCGTTGAATCTATAATTGACGTTATCATCAAACTACCTAACTACGAAAAATTAGTAGAAGCAGCAAGAAAAGAATTAGATCTTCCAAAACAACCTCAATTAGTAAGTCATGCAACCGGAACACCTTCTTGGTTTAGACGCATGATGGACGCTATAAACTAATCAAAACGCAGGCCAAATCGCCTGATTTTTACTCCAAAATATAAATACTAATGCCGGTCCCGGAGCGGGACTATAGATTAAGGAGAAATTATCATGGCAGACATTAAATCATTAGCAGTTGGTTCAACAACCGTTGGCGCTAACTTTGAGCAAATCGTTAATACACAAGGTATTGGCGGCCGTACTATTATTGCAACTATCGAAAAAACAGGTGGTGGCAATATGACTGAAGCAGAATTAGTAACTATGTTAAAAGCAATGGAGCAAGCAGGTGGATCTGGTAACGGTTCCGACACAAATGGACCAGACGCTTTTGTAGTTGCTGGTGTTGCTGACTTTGACGGTACTGATCCAGTTTATGTAGCATTACAAGGCACTGGTACTTTAACAACTGGTGCTGACGCTTATGTAACCGGTTTCACCGTAACAGCAGTAGCTACATTTGCACTAGCAGTTTAATTTCCTAGGGATGGGAAGCATTAAAGGACCGAAAGGTCCTTTTTTGTTGACTAGATTTTTCTAGAAGTAAATAGTAGCACATTATGTCTACATATAAAATTGTTACTTTAGTTGATATTACTAGAACCAATCCTAGTAGATCTGAAACCGATAAATTAAAAATTAGTCAACAGGCTAATTTTAATTCTTTGCTACAGGCCATTGGTCTTAGAACCAATATTGATTGGCGACAAGATCCTGTTATGAAAACTGGCAGATTACCTGATCCGTTGGTCGGCAAAGCAAATCATTGGATCTGGGAATTTGATTCTGAAAGAGAAGATGTCTTTATGAAAGACGGTGATTCAATTGGCCATTTAGAAGATGATCTACACGGCGTTCCAATTATTAATCAACTAAATAATTCTGAAGATATTAATCCAGCAGCATTCAATACCTTGGGAGAACATCCCAATACTTGGGTATATGAAATTCCAAAGTCTAGGTAAATAATTAATACAGGCAAACAATCAGGCATCGTAATTTAGGCACATGTCCCTAACGGGAACTTGACTTAACAGGAGACGGCCAAGATGCCAACGGTAGCAGAACGAGTAAGTGTAGTAGAAGTACAGGTTGCCAACCTAGACGAAAAATTAGACGATATTAAATTAGACGTGAAAGAAATGCACGACTGCTTAGATCGCACTGGCGACCAGTTGTCTAAAACATTGGCAGAAATGAGATCAGAGTCTACTGCTCAGCATAATCAATTAGCTGGGAAAATTGTAGAATTGGAAAAATCTAAAGAAAAATTAATGATGTACGGCATGATCGGCCTAGCATTTGTAGCAGGATTAGGATGGACTGGACAGCTGAATATTACCACTATTACCAAGTTCTTTGGATTGTAAAATAACAGCACTTAAATAAAGGACCATAGGTCCTTTTTTTTATGACTCAACTTTCTAAGAAATTAGAAAAATTAATTCGATCTTCGCAAGAAATTCTGCCTGTAAAAACAGACAAAGGGATTCTTGTAGGCGATGTTTTAATAGCCAGTCAAGGACATGCTAAGTATATCCACAGACATGACAGGTTATTATACGGTGAAATATACCTAAACTCTGCGGCAATTGCCATTGCAAATTTGTTAGCAAAACGTGGCTCAACAATTAGGATTGACGAAATATACAAAGCTGATCAAGAATACGGAAAATGGTTTGTTGATAGCCAATTACTGAGATCTCAGTACGAAAAAGCTTCAAAAAATCAAGATTACGATAGGGCAGATATGCTATGGGCTAGATATATTGAAAGTAGAAATCGCACCGTTTCAGCTAAAAATCGTGCAGAGGCTTTGTGCGTTATCTGAATAAATATAGTATCATTTGGACCCATTCAAAATTATGAAAACATCAGACATTTTTAAAATTAATAGATCAAGTCGCAGACTAAACGAAAGTTTACAGAAAACTTTTGGTAAAAAATTAAATCTAGAAAACTTTGACCTAGATCAGTTACAGGATGCCCGCAATAAGTTACGAACACAAGTAAGCCAAGTTCGTAATGAAGCAGGGTTCAACGAGAATCTAGAAAATGAAGCATTTACACAAGCTCAATGGATGCTTGATGCTATCAATGCTGAAATTTCAGAGCGTGAAGAATTTGTATTGGCTCCCGAGACAGAAGAAATCGAAACCAGTGCTGAAGAATTTGTAGATGATGACATGGATACAAATGAAGCATATATCAATAGTGCTAAAGATGCAATTGAACTATTGGCAGATATTAGAAAACAATCTAAAATGGCAGAACTAGGCCAAGGCGATCCAGTTCGCCCTAATCAACTAGTAAATGATCTATGGGATGTTATTACCTGGATTGAATCAAACATGAAAGAATCAATAACATCAGAAAGCAAACAAGGGGAAGATATGACTAAGTTACAAGAAGGTGAGATCCAACAAGCAAGTGCGATCGTTACCGCAAAGACAATGGTAGACAGAGTGGGTCGCTGGATTGAAGAACTTTCTGGTATGGAGAACGATACACTCCTACAACTAGGTGATTCTATCCGTGACGAGATGGGACAAGAGCAAGCTAAAGGTTTCATCGAAGCCGTAGCTCCTGCTATCCAACAAGCTCTAGAAAATCTAAAACAAACACGTGAAGCACTAGCCACAGGTGTTCGTACATTAACTGGTGAAGAGCAAGGTGCTGAAATGTTAGGTGCAGAACCTGAAGAAGGTGGCATGGGTGACATGGCTGAACCAGCTGCTCCAGACGAAATGAACATGCCAGCTGAAGAGCCAGCAGCAGATGAATTTGCTGCCGCAGAACCAGCAGCAGGCGGCGCAGAAGCTGCGGGTCGTGAACAGCGTGAAAGCATTCAATACCAGAATCGTTTATTAAAAGTATTAGCAGGTTAAATGAAACTATCTGAAATAACCAGCAATCAACAGCTGGATGAAATCCTTCCAGCTCTAGGTGCAGTTGCCGGCGGCATTGCCAGAGGTGCTGCTGCACTAGGCGGCGGTGCCCTACGCGGTGCTGGTACTGCTGTTGCCCAAGGCGCTAGAGCTGTTGGTCAAGCTGCAGGACAAGCAGTTGGTCAAGCAGCAGGACAAGCAGTTGGTCAGGCTGCTTCAGGACTTGCAGGCACAGATCCTGCCCAGGCAGCACAGGCCAAGAAAGCAAGAGACGATCAGAAAAAACAAATACAAGATCAGATCAAAGATACTGAAGCTCAGTTAAGTGATCTTAGAAAACGTTTGGCAGAACTAGGATGAGATTTTTTGAATTCGCAGGCGACGATGCAGCCGAAAGATTTGTTGTAGTTTTAAGAAACTACATTGGCCGCGCCGCATCTAAAAAAGCACCAGCTAAACTAAATTGGAATGGTCTACAACAGGTACTCAAAACCAACGGTTTTGAAATGACCGCAGACTATGAAACATTTAAAGCCATGTATGATGCTAGTCCAACTATACAAGCCATGGTTAAGAACTTCAACGACAAAGGTGTAGAACTCAAAGTTCCAGGAGCACCCGATGCCGATAAAGAGCCTACACAGGGCACAGGTCAAACTAGTCAAGATGCTGTAGATCAAACAGCAGCATCAGCAGCCGCAGGGCAATTAGCCCAAAGTCAAACAACACCTCAGCTTTAAATTCAGGTTGACAGCACTAATTTATTAGTGTAATATATACACTATATGACTACATCAATAATTAATCCGCCACCGTTTGTTGAACGTTTCCAATATAAAAACTGCCAGCAAATCAATGATCCCGTTACTAGAAAGCGGGTTTACTTAACTCCAGATGGCGAAAGCCTTCCATCAGTTACAACCATTCTGTCAGCTACCAAAGATATGACAGCATTGAACGAATGGAAGAAGCGTGTTGGAGAAGAAAAAGCCAAACAGATCACCACAGAAGCCGCAGGCGTTGGTACTGCCATGCATGCCAACTTAGAACGCTTCATTGCTGGATTACAACGTCAACCAGGAAATAATCCTGTTCATGTACAGGCGAATAAAATGGCCGACATTATCATTCAGAATGGATTGTCTGATGTTAACGAAGTATGGGCAATGGAACAGAGTTTGTACTTTCCAGGATTATATTCTGGCACTACAGATTTAGTAGCAGTTTATAAAGATAATCCTTCAGTTTGCGACTATAAGCAAACAAACAAACCTAAGAAAGAAGAGTGGGTAGAAGATTATAAACTACAGCTGGTAGCCTATATATTAGCACATAATGAAGTCTACGGCACTGACATCCGTGAAGGACATGTGTTTATGTGTTCGCGAAACTGCGAATATCAACAATTTGACCTATGGCCTACGGATTTTAACAAATATCAGGATCTGTGGCTCAACAAGGTAGAGGAATACTATACTAGCCTAAGATAAATACTCTATAAAGTTAGAGGATTATTACTATGGCGGTTGTCCAAATATCAAAAATTCAGGTTAGACGCGGCTTAAAAAACTCCGGGATTGGAGTTCCACAATTAAGTTCAGCTGAATTTGCCTGGGCTGTTGATTCACAAGAATTATATATTGGTAACGGTAGTGTTGCAGAAGGTGCTCCTTTTGTTGGCAACACTAAAGTTCTTACAGAGCGAGACAACATCCTCGAACTAGCTGCCGGCTATCAATTTGCTAACAACAATCCAGCTATTTCTTTTTCAGTTCCGAGAACGCTGCAATCTAAAGTTGACGAATATGTCAGTGTACTTGACTTTGGCGCAGTGGGAGATGGAATAACTGATAACGTTGAAGCTTTTCAAACAGCATTCACACAACTTTTTAGAAATGCAGATTCTAAATTTAAAAAGATTCTCTTTGTTCCTAACGGTGTGTATAAATTCAGCAGTAACTTACGAATTCCAGGAACAGCAAATATTCAAGGCGAATCTAACGCCGAAACTATTTTAAGATTTGATACCAGCAACATTCTTTTAATATCAGAACAAGGTACAGACGTATCGGGATTCACCAGCACTGATAGACCTACTCAGATCAAAATTTCTGAATTGAATCTAACAATGACAACTGGTACATTTGATTTGACAGGATTAGATAATTCAACATTTGATAAAGTTATATTCCAAAGTAACTATGTTGCTACCGATCCTGTAGAGTCTTTAGATCTTAGACCTTCTTTAGTTAGTTGGAATAATACTTTATTGGGAACAAGAGTAAACGATATTGTATTTAGAGATTGTATTTTTAGAACAGCCAAGATGGCTGTGAGATGTGTTCAAACTGATAGATTTGAAACGGAAATTAAATTTTCTGGATGTAGATTTATTTCTACAGATGTTGGAATTTACATCAAGGGAATATTAGATCAAGTTAATAGATGGGTGGTAGAACGTTGCGACTTTGACGAACAATATCATCATGCAGTCTACGTAACAAATGGCACTGGTTTCATTGTTAGAAACTCAGACTTAAGAGATTGTGGTAACGGACTTAACGGTCCAGCCAATCCTTTATATCCTATGATATATTTTGGTCAACCAAATGACAACGTTGTTTTAAATGCAACATCAGATAGACACCAAAATAGTGCTATTGTTTCTATTGATACAACTCCAGCTGTTACAGAAGTTGAAAATGCTAGCCGTGTAATGTTAGCAACTAGAAATTTTGCAGAATTATTCCTAAGCGATGGATTTAGACCGCTGGCAATATTTCCTGCTAAAAATCGTTATATCTATATCGATTACGCAATTACAATTGGCGATCAAAATAGGTATGGTCGTTTGACTATGACTATTGATGCGAATAAAACCAATGTATCATTTACAGATGATTATTCGTATTCGTCGCTGTTCATTACATCACCAGGGGGACCAACAATGATCAATTTTGATTTTACCGCAGTACTCAAAGACAACGATTCTGACAGCGGTATCGAGACGGTGGTTCTTTATTATAAGAATCCATTGTTAACAGGTTCTTCGGGTACTATCTCGTATAGTATCACTTACGGTGTTTGATCTATACGGTACGGATAGATTAGCAGATTGGAAAAAATTTAGAGATAGTCTTGAAACAAGCCAAACTCCTTTAGAAGATGTTGCCATTTTCTGGAGTCGTGCTCCATTTGTTAATCTTTATCTCGATTCAACCCAACCATCTTCTTGGCCAGACCCTTGGCGTTTGGTAATGGAAGGAAAGTATGACGACCTTGCAATCTGTCTTGGAATGTTGTATACTATCAAATTAACTCAGCGGTTTATGGCCACTCCTTGTGAGATACATAAGTCTGAGTCAAGCGAAAAAAAAGATTCAAATTTTTTCTTGGTCGTTGATAATAAGCATATATTAAACATGGAATACAAGCGTGTATTGCCTGTACAGCCTTTTTTGATAAATGCCAGCATCATTTGGACCAAGCAATAATAATTATAAATATCTGACTTTGTCAGCATCGAGGCGTAAATGAACACAATAACGGTAATAAAAAGAAACGGACAGAAAGAACCTCTCCACATTGAGAAGTGGCAGGCTCAAGTAGCAAAAGTATGTAAAGGTATTGCTGACGTCAGTCAGAGTATGATAGAAATTAAAGCTCAATTACATTTTTACGATGGTATCACAACTCAAGAAATTGACGGAATAACATTAAGAGCTATTGTTGATCTAATCGATGTAGAATCAAACCCAGACATTGGTCACACTAATTATCAATATGTCGCAGGCAAGCAAAGATTGTCTATGCTACGTAAGGACGTATATGGTTCCTACGAACCTCCCCACCTCTACGAGATTGTTAAAACAAATGTAGCAACTGGACTTTATACAGCAGAACTGCTTGAGTGGTATTCCGAAGACGACTGGAATAAAATGCAGGAAATGATTGATCATGGTAAAGATGAAGATTACAGCTATGCAGCCATTGAGCAATTAATTGAAAAATATTTGGTACGCAATCGTAGTACTAAACAAATTTATGAAACGCCACAGGTGCGTTATATGATTGCAGCAGCTACGGTCTTCCATAAAGAAGAACCTAATGCAGCAAGAATGAGATTAATTAAGGAATATTATAATGCTGCCTCTGACGGTCTTTTTACTCTTGCTACCCCTGTGCTTGCTGGCCTTGGAACCCCTACAAAGCAGTTTAGCAGTTGTGTTCTTATCCGTAGTGACGACGATCTGGATAGTATTTTCGCATCAGGAGAAATGATGGCCAAGTATGCCAGCAAGCGAGCTGGCATTGGTCTAGAGATTGGTCGTCTAAGATCATTAGGTAGTCCTATTAGGGGTGGAGAGATCATGCACACTGGCATGATTCCTTTCTTAAAGAAGTGGTTTGGAGATTTGCGTTCATGCTCACAAGGTGGTATTCGCAATGCATCAGCAACGGTATTCTATCCTATATGGCATCATCAGTTTGACGACTTAATTGTTTTAAAGAACAATCAAGGCACAGAAGAAACCCGTGTACGTCATATGGACTACGGAGTTGTACTATCAGCGTTCTTTTGGCGTCGTTTTAAAAACAAAGAAGATATTACT
>JACCDW010919169.1_pt1 | contig 13004 bp, 10 predicted proteins | sample 7449781 | NCBI WGS metagenome assembly JACCDW01 (sample SAMN15323449, study PRJNA562643) | freshwater metagenome | isolation source: river surface water | place: USA:Blue River Watershed | collected 2017-08-18 | reverse complement strand
ATGCTTTGATTTGTTTTAACTACAACATCTTAAGAGCTGCAAAAGATGCGCTTGTTGTAACAGCTCCTTCATCTGGAGCAGAAGCCCTCCCTTTTATTAAAGTATGGGCCATCCTCCCCATGGCTATCCTCTTCACATTCTTTTTTACTAAGCTGTCTAACAGGTTTAATATAGAGAAAGTGTTTTATATCATGATTGGAGGATTTATTGGTTTTTTCTTTTTGTTCGCTTTTGTCCTCTACCCTTATCAAGACATTTTACATCCACACGCTTTTGCTGATCGATTACAAAAAAACCTACCCGCCGGGTTTCAAGGATTTATTGCTGTTTTTAGAAATTGGAGCTTTACTCTTTTTTTTGTCATGTCTGAACTTTGGGGAACGATGATTATGACAGTTCTCTTTTGGGGCTTTGCTAATGAAGTCACCTCTTTAAACGACGCAAAACGTTTTTATGCAATCCTTGGTTTAGGAGCTAATTTCTCCAGTATATTCTCAGGGCTTACCTCCATTGGCTTATCAAAAGGAGCTCTAAATACACTCTCCTCTTCTTTGGAAGATACATGGGGTAATGGCTTAAAGCTTATTGTCTCTACAGTTGTAATTTTCGGATTAATAATTATTGTTTTATTTAGATGGTACAACAAAAAAGTTTTAAACAATTTCTTTTCTAAATCTTCCAGTGAAATCGATTCCTACACAAAGCCAAAAATTAAAATGAGCTTACGCAAAAACTTCACTTATTTAGCAAAATCAAAATATTTAATTTGCATAGCAATCATTGTTCTAACCTACAACATCTCAATGAACATGATTGAAATCGTCTGGAAAGACCAAATTAATGTTTTATTTCCAAACCCAACCGACTATAACATTTATATGGCAAAAGTTCTTACCTGGATGGGAGTGATTTCAACTCTTATGGCTTTTTTTATATGTGGCTCTTTAATTAGAAACCGAGGATGGACTTTTACGGCGCTAATCACCCCCGCTATCGTATTAATCACAGGAACTTTTTTCTTTTCATTTACTCTTTTTAAAGATACAGGCTTAGCCTCCTTTGCAACTATCATGGGAATGTCTCCTATTTTCTTAAGTGTATTTTTTGGTGGCATGCAAAACTGCCTATCTAGAGCGTGTAAATATACAGTATTTGATATCACCAAAGAAATGGCTTTCATTCCTTTAAGCACTGAATGCAAACTAAAAGGCAAGGCCGCCATCGATGGCATCGGCTCAAGACTTGGAAAGTCTGGAGGATCTATTTTCCACCAGTTTCTCTTAATGCTCTTTGGATCAGTAGCCGCTAGCACACCTTATGTTGCAGCTCTTTTAATTGTTGTCGTCTTTGCTTGGATATCAGCAGCAACTTCTTTAGGGAAACAATTTAACACCCTTACAGATACACAACCTGCAAGCCCAGAGAGTGCTACAACAGCTTAGTTATTAAAAGTTTAATTTACCGAAGTTTCTTATTGAGACTTATAACGAGATTAATGTATGATAGATCTCTATTTTAAATTAAACCTTAAATTAAGTTATGGAAGCTTTATATCATTGGATTATTGAACACGCTAAAGCTTCCCCATGGATTTTATTCGGCTTGTTTTTGCTTGCAGGATTAAATATTCCCATCAGCATTGATATCCTTGTTGTAATAGCCTCCATTCTTGCTGCAACTGTTTTACAAGAATCCACCTTAACACTTTATCTAAGCGCTTTAGCTGGTTGCTATTTTTCTGCTTGGTTAGCTTATTGGATGGGCAGACTTGTTGGTTATCGACTACTTAAATTTAAATGGATAGCAAAAATGCTGCCTCCGGCTCGATTAGAAAAAATTGGATTTTTTTACCAAAAACATGGATTTTTAACACTTCTTATCGGCAGGTTTATTCCTTTTGGAATTCGTAATGGTATTTTTATGTCAACAGGCATGGCGCGTTCTTCTTTTAAAAAATTTATGCTGCGTGATTTAATTCCTGTTATCATATGGACAACATCCACGTTTTACCTTTTTCACACCCTGGGCTCCAATTATGATCTTCTTGTCAAATATGTTAAGATTATAAATCTAACCTTATTTTGCTCTTTCGGTGTGACGGTAATTGCATTGATTTGCTATAAAAGAAGAAAAATCAAAAAAAGAAACCAAGCTACTTTGGTCGCTAATGAATGCGATAACCTAAAAACACCTTAGTGCTTATAACTATAACGATAGCTAATGTTAAATCCTCCTAATAGTCTGTCTCTCTTAAGAGCTCCTTTAGCTTTTCTTTTTCTATCGGAAAACCTTCTTCTTAGAACGTCCGCGTTATTACTCGCTATGCTTACAGATTGCATTGATGGTTATCTAGCTAGGCGTTATCAATACACTTCTAAATTGGGAGCTATCTTAGACCCCATGATGGATAAATTTTTCGTCTTTTTTACACTATCCATTTTTATTTTAGAAAAAAAATTATTCTTTTGGCAAGCACTGCTTATGATTTCTAGAGATCTTTTTCTCTGTCTTTTTGCAATCTATATTATCATGAAAAAAGATTGGAAATCTTATAAATTTCAAGCCGTTCGCTGGGGTAAGATCACAACAGCTATGCAATTTAGTGTAATCCTCTTACACACCTTGAATGTCACACTTCCAAGCTTTATATACTGGGTTTTTTCTATAGTCGGATTCTTTATGTTTATCGAACTTTTGAAGTTATCAAAATCAAGCACGGCACAATAGCTTTTTACATGCTTGCACCTTCAATTTTAAGAGCTTTTTCTAGCGAAGCATCCCATTCTTTTACTAATGATGGATATCGATTTATAAGCCATCCTCTAAACTCCTCTGCCGCCTGTTTAATTTCTTCTTGATGTTTCTTTAAAAAACTCTGTTCTTTATAGAGAATAAGACTCCCCAAATCTATTTGAGATGCAACACCATCAATAAATCCAAGATTATGCTTAATTTTAAAATCCGAGTCGTAAATTCCTTTTCGACTACGCTTAACAACGAACTGCAAAAGCTCATCTAAATAATATGACGCCTTCTCCTGCTCCCTATTTTGCATAAGCAAGCTAAGCATTTGATATGTAGAAACTCCTCTTTTTTGTATCACAAAAGCATATTCATCTGCTTTCAAGGTGCAGTGGTATCCTTTTTTATCTATAAGAAGAATTTTTTGATGAAGATTGTCTGTTTTTTGAAGATGATGGTAAATCAAACCCGTCTCTTGACGAAAATATTCATAAGCAACAAGGTAACTTTTAAATATTTTCCTTAAAGATTCCGTCTCATATTCTAAACGATCCTTATAACCTTTACTTAAAAAATTAAATAAAGGTAGAGAGTGTAACCACACACTATCAAATAATGAATAAAATTTATTAAATTTCAAAATATATTTCCCGTCTTCCGATACAAAAACAAAAGATTGAGACCCATGTGAATAAGAAGAAAAAGGCTGAGATAAAATAAATCTGACCTCTTCTAATTCTTTAGAAGATAATAAAGGTGGAGCAAACTCCTCTTCTGTTGGAAGAACGTGGACAATCTTAAATAAAGCAAAACTATTCATGACTTTTTGGTAATGTCGATTTATATAGAGCAAACAAATAGCAGCAATACAAATCATAATGATTTGAGAAAAACACCTACAAAACCTAAACAGCTTACACATAAAGACACATAATTTTAAAAACTCCATCATACACAGATATTGTATTTAATAAAATTTTTCTCGTTCAGAAAAAACCTTATAATAACCATCTGTTTTTTGCTGTTCACTTTTAACTTTAAATGTTTTACACAAAAAATTCTTCAAGCAAATTAATGTCCCTCTTGTTTTTAAACATATAACCTATTAATGTTCTCATTATATCGATGCGCGAGAATATAGCGATTTCGTAAAGCAAGTTCCTGCAGGCAAAACTCTCGACATGAGTGCCTGGCAAAAGATTCGAAAAGAACAAATAAGTCAACTACCCCCTCCTAAAGGAGGAGGCTTGGAAAATAAATTCAAGCCCTATGTTGACCAACCTAAGTCCTTAACTGGACTACGTTAGAAGCGAATGTATAGTTACCTTGGGATGCCACCCCAGTCCCAAGCTATAAGATAGATGGTTAAACACGCAGAAGGGTTAAGCGCGTGCTGTCTATACGTAAACCGCTTCATAACATTGGCGAGGGGAACATTACCCGGGCAACCGGAGATTGCAGGTAACTGCTAGAGGGAGCAATCCCCCATTTTTTAACAATTTAACAAAGGAGCAGCGTTTCCTTCCCGTCCTAAAAAACGAGGTATCCACGCTGTCATATTGATGAATCCTATTAGTACATCTAGAGAATCTATTTTTTCGTCCTCTATTCGCGCTTTTTGTAATGCTTTCTTTTGTGTGCTAGGGATCCTTATCTGTTCTCTTATTGTAATTTTTGTCATAACACTTGGTTTAGGAACTGCTTCTTCCACGAAAACCTCTTTTATCATTCAACCGGACGCAGAAGGAAAGAGAACTACGTTAACTTCCTCCCATCCTGTTATCTTGAAAATTAGTATTAATGGAATTATTGGAACAGGCCAACTCATTACTTCTGCTATCGAATCAACTTTATTAGATTCTAGAGAAGGTCTTTTAAAAAATGATCGAGTAAAAGCAATCTTTCTTCATGTAGATACACCAGGCGGAACCGTTACAGACTCTAATGGTATTTACGAAGCTCTTATAGCTTATAAAAATAAATACCACGTCCCAATATTTGCTTTCGTAGATGGTACATGTGCTTCAGGAGGTATGTACATTACATCAGCAGCAGATCGCATCTACGCCTCCTCTGTGAGTGTTATCGGTTCTGTGGGCGTTATTTTAGGTCCAGTCTTCAACTTCTATGACCTTATGGACACCTGGGGCATTAAAACAAAAACAATTTCTAAGGGTAAGGATAAAACTATGCTTAACCCTTTTACAAAATGGCAACTAGGTGAAGACGATTCTCTCTATAAAATGACCGATTATCTTTATGAACATTTTGTGAACCTTGTAACAACTGCCAGAACAAATCTAAATAAAGACAAGCTTATTAATGAATATGGTGCACAAGTATATGCAGCTCCTTTAGCTGAACAGCTAGGCTTTATTGATAAAGCTAACGCTAATTACTCTCTAGCCCTTAAAGATCTAACCACAGCCGCCGGCTTAAAAGAAAACGAAACTTATCAAGTCGTAGAACTTAAGTTAAATAAGTCTTTCTTAGCTGAACTCATAGATACTAACAGCCGCCTTGGCTCTTCCACTATTTTAGATAAAATTTTTAAATCTAATCCTTTAAATGAACTTTCTGATCCATTTCTTTACCTTTATAAACCCTATTAAATGACTATTGCACAATCCTTTTATATTATTGATGCTCTAGGATTTTTATTTAGATCCTATTATGCTATCACTCCCATGACAAATGCAAATGGTGATTCAACACATGCTCTCTATGGGTTTATTCGCTCCATCCAAAAACTTATTAAAGAATTTCATCCTCACTACTTAGTTGCAGTTTTTGATGGTCCCGGCAACTCTGATTCAAGAAAAAAAATCTACTCCGATTATAAAAGTCACAGAGAGGGTATGCCAGCAGACCTAGCAGCGCAACTAACTTTAGCTCTTAAATTTTGTGAACTATATGGAATCCCCTTTTTGCAAATCCCTGGCATAGAAGCCGATGATACTATTGGCACCATCACTAAATGGCTAGAAAACTCTCATCACAATGTCTACATCTGCTCAAGTGATAAAGATTTATGCCAACTTGTTTCAGACCACGTTTTTATCCTCCACACTCACAAAAACAATCTAATTCTCGATAAACAAAAAGTCGAGGAAATTTTCGATGTAAGACCTGATCAAATTGTAGATCTCCTTGCCATGATGGGAGACAGCTCAGACAACATACCCGGCATCCCAGGTTTTGGACCAAAAACAGCTACTAAACTTTTACATGAATATGGATCTCTACAAGAACTTTTAGATAGAGTCGACACACTAGAAAATAAAAAAAAACAAGAAACAATTAAAACACATAAAGAAATCGCTCTGCTTAGCCAACAATTAGCCTCTCTAAATTTTAATGTTCCTATCCCACAGGATAAACAATTTTTTGCAATCAAATCTCCTAAAGAAGAAGAATTAATCGCTTTTTATAAAAAAATGGGGTTTAACGCTTTATTAAAAGATCTAAAACCTTCAATGCCTCAACTCTCTTCTTTACCTTCTGCACCTGAAAATTATCATTGTGTTGACACAAAAGAAAAACTTGAATTGCTCATAAAAACTTTATCTTCTGCTCAAGAAATTGCAATTGATACAGAAACAACAAGCCTTCATCCTATGCAAGCAGAGCTTGTAGGGATTGGATTTTGCATAAAACCAACAGAAGCCTACTATATTCCTACAAATAGCACTCTTAGCTTACAAGAAATTCTTCAAGCTATCAAACCTCTTTTAGAAAATCCTAACATCTCTTTTATTGGTCACAACATAAAATATGATTGTCATATCTTAAAAAATTATGACATTGAGATTCGGACAATTGGGTTTGATACTATGCTAGCCTCTTATCTACTCAACTCTCAAAGCCATAAACACGGACTCGACCATCTGACTTTAACGCTTTTTGAAAAAACAAAAATCCCTATTGAAGAATTAATAGGCCAAGGCAAGCAGACTCGCTCCATAAATGACGTCCCGCTCGAACTTATTACAAAATACTGCTGTGAAGATGTAGATTATACACTCCGCTTAAAGAATTTGTTTGCGCCAAAACTCATAGAACAAAATCTTGTGTCAGTATTTGAAACAATCGAAATGCCCTTACTTCCAGTTCTACTGTCTATGGAACGCCACGGAATGTATGTAGATCCTCAAGAATTAACCGAACTGGCGGCCTATTTAAACGCCCATATAGAAACACTCCAAAGCACTATCTTCGCAGAAACAGGGGAAATCTTTAATTTAAATTCTCCTAAACAACTTAGCCATATACTATATGAAAAGTTAAATATCCCCGCCCCAACCACAAAAGGAACCTCATCTCCCTCTACAAGTGCTGATGTCTTAGAAGGTCTTCAAGAAAAATTTCCAGTATGTCGTCATATTTTAAAATACCGTGGCCTAGAAAAACTTCGTTCTACTTATGTAGAAGCCCTCCCCGAACAAATTCTCCCTTCTACACACAAAATCCACTGCACATTTAATCAGTCTGTTACTGCAACAGGACGTCTTTCTTGTCAAAATCCTAATTTGCAAAACATTCCTATACGAACAGAAGAAGGTAAAAAAATTCGTTACGCATTTAAACCTTCAAGCCCTTCTTCCAGTTTTCTTTCCGCAGACTATTCTCAAATTGAACTACGTATCTTAGCGCATTTAAGCCAAGACGAAACACTCATGAACGCCTTTTTGCAAGGCGAAGACATCCATCGTTTTACAGCATCTCTTGTCTTTAACGTCCCCCAATCATCTGTTACACAAGAAATGCGACACCTTGCTAAAGCTGTCAATTTTGGTATTCTTTACGGCCAACAAGCCTTTGGACTTTCACAACAACTAGGAATTAGCTACGCTCAAGCTTCTCAATTTATAACTACCTATTTCGAAAGATACCCTAAAATAAAATCTTTTTTAGATTCTTGCAAACAAAAAGCCAATGAAACGGGATTAGCTACAACTTTTACAGGACGCCAACGCCCTTTGATTGATATCTACTCCAAAAATCCTGCACTAAAAGCTGCCGCTGAAAGACTAGCTATTAATACGCCTATCCAAGGAGCGCAAGCCGATATTATTAAACTTGCCATGATTGAAATTCACAAAAAATTATCAGCTTCTCCTCATCTTGGATTTATGGTCTTACAAATTCATGACGAACTTATTTTTGAAGTGCCCGATGAGGCGCTTTCGACTACAAAAAACCTTGTCAAAACAATTATGGAAAATATTGTTCGACTTTCTATCCCGCTAACTGTAGATATAGCCATTGGCAAAAATTGGGGAGAATGTTAAGCTTAAGAAAAATAGCTGTCACAGGTGATCTTGGCACAGGTAAAAGCACAGTTTGTAAAGCTATGCAAGACCTTGGCTCGCATATCGTAAATACCGATGAACTCTGCCATCAACTACTAATATCTAATCAAAGTTGTATTCAACAAGTTGAAGCACTACTTGGACAAGGTATTAAAGTAAATGGGCAAATAAATCGCAAAAAAATTGCTAGTCTTGTTTTTACTAATTGGCATTTGCTGAAAGCCCTAGAAGATATCCTTCATCCCCTTGTTTTAAAACAATTGGAATCCTTATATAAGGAAATAAGTCAGCTAAAACATGAAAATTTTTTTGTTGTAGAAGTTCCTTTACTATTCGAAATTGGTTGGGAACCTTTTTTTGACAATGTAATTACAGTTACCGCTGAGCAATCAATCTGTCAAAAGCGTTGCTTAGCCAAAGGTTTAAGTTCTGAAGAATATTTTTTACGCAAACAAAGACACCTTTCTTCTGAAGAAAAAATAAAGCGAGCAGATTTTGTTATTATAAATAACGGAACCTTACAAGAGTTAAAAGACCAGGTACAAAAAATCATAAAAATTATAGAAACCAATTATTCTTAGAGTTTTAAAAATTAACGTCATTTTTTCTAGCTACTTAGATCTTTTTCACGATCTAAACATACCAATTCAAGATACAATCTTTTTTAAGGAGCATGTAATGTAATGGATAAAGAAATCACCCCCCCTCAAACCGAGCCTACACCAATAGAAACACCTCCAGTAACTATGCCTCATAAGATCGTACCACCTCCTATTACACAGCCAAAAAAACCAACTCCACCACCTCAAGTGGCACAACCTCCTCAACCTACAGTTATCACAAAAATTTCCGATTTACAAAGAATGAATATCGACGACCTCAGTCAGCTAGCAAAAACTACTGGAGTTAAAAACTTAGGTTCTCTAACAAAATCTCAAATAGTTTTTGAAATCGTTAAAACTAAATCTGAAAGACCAGAAGAACTGCTTGTTGGAGAAGGCGTATTGGAAGTTCTTCCTGATGGATTTGGATTTCTTCGATCACCTAATTATCACTACCTTCCTTCTGCAGAAGATATTTATGTTTCTCCAGCACAAATTCGCCGTTTTGATCTACGTAAAGGAGATACGGTTTATGGATCTATCCGCTCGCCTAAGGAAAAAGAAAAATACTTTGCTCTTTTAAAAGTTGACCGCATCAACGGAAGAGATCCTGAAACGACTAAAGATAGAATCCTTTTTGAAAACTTAACTCCTCTTTTCCCTACGCAACGTCTTATCATGGAGACTACTAAAGACAAAGTAGACATGCGTGTTTTAGATTTAGCCTCTCCGATTGGAAAAGGGCAAAGAGCTTTAATTGTTGCTCCTCCAAAAACAGGAAAAACAATTCTTTTACAACATATCGCCAATGCAATTACCGCAAACAATCCTGACTGTATTTTAATTGTGCTTCTTATCGATGAACGTCCAGAAGAAGTAACTGATATGCAACGCATGGTGAAAGGTGAAGTTGTCTCTTCAACATTTGATGAACCACCGGAAAGGCATACACAAGTAGCCGAAATGGCTATTGAAAAAGCCAGACGCTTAGTTGAATTTGGACATGATGTTATCATCTTACTAGACTCTCTGACACGTCTTGCTAGAGCTTACAACACTATCCAGCCTCATTCAGGAAAGATTCTAACAGGCGGTGTAGATGCTAGTGCTCTTCATAAACCCAAAAGATTTCTAGGTGCAGCACGCAATATAGAACACGGGGGCTCTTTAACAATCATTGCAACAGCTTTGATTGAAACCGGTTCAAAAATGGATGAAGTCATTTACGAAGAATTTAAAGGAACAGGCAATATGGAGCTTGTTCTTGATCGCCGTTTATCAGATCGCCGAATTTATCCAGCTATAGATATTATTAAAAGTGGAACACGTAAAGAGGAACTTCTGTTTCATCCCCATGAATTAGAAAAAGTTTATCTTCTTAGACAAGCTATAGCCGATCTGACACCATTGGATGCTATGAACCTTTTAATAGGAAGACTGAAAAAAACAAACAGCAATGCAGAATTTCTTCTTTCCATGAAAGATTAATTTTATTTGTTATTTTTGTTTTGGTACTTTATTTAAAACGTGTCGCATACTAACTGGTGTAGAATCCTTATGAACTCTGCTGATACAAAAAAACCTTGCAGTCTACTTGTGATTACAACATCAGGTGGTGGTGGTCATCTACAAGCTGCGAATGCTAAAATCTTGGAGGAGCAATCACAAACTCCTTCAAGACCTATTGTCGTTTACAACCTTTTACAACAAGCTGGTGGGAAATGGCTAGGATGGTTCATGATTCACTACGTATGGAATACAGCTCAACGTAAAGGAAGCGTTAAAGGGCTTGAAATGTGGATCAATATGGCTCCACTTTTCGATATCTTATTTTGGATCCCTGTTTTTTTTCATATTCTTCATAAACTATTCAAATATAATGTCGAAAAAGTTATCGATACCCAGCCTTTATGCTTATCAGCAATCATCCAAGCTCTTAAAGTTTATTCTTTTATCAAAAAAAAACACTTAACCTTAGAAAAAATTCTAACAGAACTCCCGACAAAACATGCCTCTTATTATCTTAAACCTATCAAACGATTGCCTCAAAAAAATCGATCTTTAATCAAGCTAATGAGTATCCCTCCTCTCCTAAAAGACCAAGAAACACCTGAAGAATTTTGGAAAGATACTGCAGGCCTTTCCAAGGAAAACGTCTTTTATGGGAATCTTCCTATTCGACCTACTTTTAAATACTACCATGCACAAAATCCAACTAATGATCTACTAACTCTTCATATTCAATTAAAAACAAATGATGAAAAAAACGAGCTTTGTAAATTCATAGAATATGGTAACTCTCCTCAAAAATCTTCCAACACCACTTTTGATAATCTAATCATGAATTTAACCATTCTGCCAGATGATATTGTGACGACACTTATGCTTGGAAGCCAAACGATTCAAGATGCAATCCTAGATTATGTACAACAATTCATTTCTCTTATGAAACAAGTGCCGAATACGTCTATTAATTATTATCTCTTTGTATTTTGCTCTCAAATAAGTTCCCCTTCTTTACAAAGGATGATCTACAATCTTATGACTCAAACAAAAGACTATCCTAGCCATTTAAAAATTATTCCAATGTCTCCTCAACAAGATTCTGTGATAGCTCCTTTATACTTTAGAAGTCATACAACTATCACGAAATCAGGTGGCATCACCTCTATGGAACTTTTAACTGTCGCCAGAGGGAAAATTTTAATCCATCATGATGACAACATCTCTTCTTTAGAAAAATTACTTTCTTATAGACCGCTCTCTAAAACACCTTCTTATACCGGGATGCCTAAATGGGAGTATGGAAATGCAATTTACCTAGAAAAATATAAGGGAGCAAAACTTATTACACCTGCAACGCTATTAGACACACTACGACCTTATCTTCTTTAATAATAGGAAGACTCATCCACAAGGGCTGATGCAAAATCTCTCCAATTTTTAGCAATTACATAAGAATTCATGACTTCAGGCCTTAGTCTTAATGCCGCATAAAAAGGCTCAAATTCTTTTAAATATTCTTGAGGATCTCGGTGATTGTAGTATTTTTCCATGTTCCTTCCGAATCCTTTATCATGAAAAGCTGAGTATCCCAAAAAACCATTCCATTTTAAGGCAAAGGCAGAGTTGTCTCTAAAATATCGAACCTTTTCTCTTAAATCTTCTTGGCCTACAATTGCCCAAATAAAACAAAGAGGATGAACATGGTCGATCTTTTTACCTTCATCTTTAAGATGCTTTTGATTAGCAGGCAACCCTAAAGCTAAGGTACTTTTACTATCCATATATTCGATAATATTTCTTACAACACCCATTTCATAAGCACTTATAGTAAGTTCATTACCAAAAGGACGCTCAGTACTATTGTCCCCCATTTTTTTATGCCTTAACTCTTTTTTGCTACACTCATGTCTATAGCGAGATGTTACCATCATAGATCCGTTATCCTCAGCAAATCCTTGAGGAATATTATATTGAAAATCTTGCATAGCACTGCAATCTTGATAGTATCCATCCATACTCGCTTGTATTTCCATGAAGCACTCCTTAATTTATTAAAAACATCTCTAATAATTCTTTAAACTGATTTTTTGCAATCTTATCTTGAATAGGTTCATGCAAAGACTTATCTAATTTTTCTAAAAATTTTTCCAGATGTAAAGTGTTAGTTATTTTATGCCCATGCATCTTTTCTGCAAAATCCTGATGTGTTCTTTCCCAAGGCTGCGTTATGAACCAAGAACCTCTAAGACTGTGCAAATGCCCTTTTATTGTTTTATCTATATGAATTAAATGTAAAAATCCTAACGGATGAACATCTTTAACTAATTTTGATTTCTCCTGTATATTACTTGATTGTAAAGCAAGTGATGCTACGCTAGCCGTCGCTAACAATTTATAAATTTCTTTAAAAACTTCAACTTGATCACAAGTCATAGAATGTGGATCTAATTTTAAATGTTTAACTTGCTTGGAATCGTCATCAATATCAGCAGCCCTATGTTTAGATTTTCGTTTATCTACTGAAACTATTGTTGAACTGTGCATAGCTCCAACCCCATGCTGTACAGAGGGGGGATCGCAATATGAATTAGAAGCTGTAATTGGTACAGAATGTCTAGACTTTATCGCATCTGGTTTCATCAATATGACAGCGTGGATACCTCGTTCTTTAGAGCGAGGAGGAAACGCTGCTCCTTTGTTAAATTGTTAAAAAACGGGGGATTGCTCCCCCTAGCAGTTACCTGCAATCTCCGGTTGCCCGGGTAATATTCTCCTCGGCAATGTTATAGGAAGGTTTACTCGTTAGCAGCACTGGCTTTACCCATCCACCTGTTTAACCACT
>JACCDW010963679.1_pt1 | contig 13006 bp, 10 predicted proteins | sample 7449781 | NCBI WGS metagenome assembly JACCDW01 (sample SAMN15323449, study PRJNA562643) | freshwater metagenome | isolation source: river surface water | place: USA:Blue River Watershed | collected 2017-08-18 | reverse complement strand
GGTACCCATCTCCAAGAAAGAGAATCCAAAAAGAACGAATCTCCCTCCACCTTATCCTTCAATATTTTTTTATACATCGTAGATAAGTTTAAAGAGGATCAGGATAACTAAAAAAAGGAGGTTTAAAACTCTTTTTTTTAGCTCGATGCAATAAAATCTTCTAGATCCTTCAGGCTGATCTTTCCTTCGTAGTAGGCTCTCCCAAAAACGGCTGCTTGAAGGCCCAAATCACGTAGCCTTTTGAAATCATCTATCCCACGTACCCCTCCAGAAGCGGCGATGTACAGATTGGGGAAGCGATCTTTTACTTCTTTGTACAAGGCAAAGTTTGGTCCTTCCATCACACCATCTCGGGTGACATCGGAGCACTTGACATGCTTAAGCCCACGCTCATAAAAAAATTCAATGTGGTCAAATAGGTCCAATTCTGTTTTTGTAAGCCAGCCCTTGATCTTGATTTTGTAGTCGTTCGGGTTGGTATCTGCCGCCAAGTAAATTTTCTCACGGCCATAAGAAAGAATGAATTGGGCAAAACGCTCTGGAAATTTGGCTGCAGCAGAAGCGATGGTGACTGTTTTGGCACCAAACTCAAAGCACTTAATCACATCTCCATCGGTGGAAATACCTCCAGTAAAATCCACTTCCAAGTCGGTATAGCCTGCAATGGCTTCCAAAATGTTGTAATTTTTGGGTTCTCCTCTTCGGGCCCCATCCAAATCTACCAGATGTACACGCTTGATGCCAATCCCTTCGAAGGCCTGTGCAATCTCAAGGGGGTTGTGGGAGATGACTTCTTCGGTTGCAAAATCGCCCCGCTTAAGCCGCACACACTTGCCGTTGATCAGCCAAATGGAAGGAATTATTTCAAACATGGTAGTAGTAAAGAAAGAATAGGTGTGAAAAATTGAACTCAGTGATTTAAATATACAATCCTCCGCGTTTTATGAAAGCAGAAAGCCGGAAAAAATTGCAATTATTTTCAAAAACCGCCTCTAAAAATAACGCTCTTTTAACAATTCGTATCAATTTTCATCAATACACTAATTTTCCAAGACGCCCCTGGCCTCCTGAAGCCCAAAGTGCTTTTCCGTCCGGCGCCACCTTGACGGCATGGTATCCCGAAGTAGAAAAAGGCTGCCAACTGTGGGCCCCGTCGGTAGAGAAGTCCGAACCGCCCGGACCTACTGCCACGACCCATTCCTTATCTTGAAGAAAAGCAACTCCAGAACGGTAGCCACTAGGACCCTCGCTAGTAGAAATGGTCACCTCACCAAGAACTAGTAATGCATTGGCTATTCGATTTTCAGGCTTCAGGTAATCCCCACCTACCAACACCAATCCTCCGGCTCCAGGTAGGGAGGTAGCGGCAAAAACTCCCTGAGAAGGCTCCCCTTGAAGCATGTCTGTCAATTCACGAACCCCCCAGGATTGGGAGGCAAAGGTATAGCGATGCAAACGTGACACGGTACCCCCAGTAGCAAAAACCAGTCCTTCCGAATCAGCCAGCAGGGAAGAAGAACTTGCCGCAAAGGCGGCTTCCCCTTGCACGGCATCCGGTAACTTGGCTAGGGAATGCCAACTTCGTCCTCCATCGAGGGTCTCCAAGATCATCCACTTCCCTCCAATGGGATCGCCTAAGACATACCCACGTTGGGCATCGATAAATTGGATGGCATCAAAAAAGGCTTCTCCACCTTCCTGATGCACTTTATTCCAATTTCTTCCTCCATCTTCGGTTCGGTAGATCACAGCAGGCTGTCCTGCCGAAGCCGCTACTGCCGTTTGGGCATCAAAGGCATGGATGGATCGAAAATCTACGGTATCCAACCCTGCCACAGTACCCGTCTGCCAGCTTGCTCCTCCATCCTCAGTCTTCAGCCATGTTCCTCCACTCCCACTTGCCCAGCATACCTGCTCCGAAATGGGGGATAAGCCTCTCAAAGAGGCTTTCCCTGGAGATTGAACCTGTTTCCATTCGGGGCTTTGGGCAAAACTTAGGCTAGCCCATAGCCAGGCACTTAGCAGGAAGAGAACTTGCTTCATTTCACATCTACTTTTCGGTAGGCCTCGATCAGTGCCAACTCTCCTTCTTTACCCGGAAAGGCATTGCCGTGCTCCATGCCCAGAATACCTGTAAAGCCTTTTTTGTGGATGTACTGAAATACATTGGCATAGTTGACCTCTCCCGTACCGGGCTCCTTTCTTCCTGGATTATCTCCAATCTGGATGTAAGCAATTTCCGACCAGGTTTTTTCGATGGTCGCAATCAGATTGCCTTCGTTGCGCTGCATGTGGTAAGCATCGTACAGCAACTTGCAGGCAGGGCTACCCACCGCTCTGCAGATCATGTAGGTTTGATCGGCATGGCGAAGGAACAAGTCCGGATTGTCACTCAGGGGCTCTAGAACCATGGCTAGGCCATGGGGCTCAAAGATCTCCGCTCCCCGCTTCAGTGCATCGATGACGTGACCCGTCTGCACACCAATAGGAAGGTTGCGCTCAAAATAGCCAGGTACCACGGTCATCCATTTGGCATTGACCCGCTTGGCAGCTTCTACTGAGGCACGGCAAGTCGCTAGAAAGTTATCCAAAAACTCCTGCTTCCCAGTCGTGAGGGAGACCTTCCAATTGTCACCGCCATCCACCACAAATACCCCCATGCGCATGCCTAGTTCATCGAGAGTCTTGCCGATCAATTCCTGCTCGGAAATCGGTCGCTTGAGGAGTCCATTGTCTTCTAGGGAGCGAAATCCCTGATCCGCCATAAAGCGGAGTTCATCCACTATCCCCCCAGGCGCATGTTGCTTGAACATGCCAAAGTGTGGGGCAAAATCTAATTTAAATGGTGCTGCTGCCACTTTTTCCTTGGCAAAGGAAGGAAGTGATAGCATTCCTGCTCCACTCACTACTGCTGTACCGAGGCCTAGCCTCTTGATAAATCCTCTCCGTTGCATGGCTTAGATTACTTTAGTTTTTCCAGGTATTGCATGTGGGTAGTAGCCATCCGCGTTTGGCAGCAGCTTTGGTAGCGCATCCCAAGCAAGGGTATCGGGGAAAAGATCCACCTGCCCGTTGAGGGATTCCTCCCAGGTCATCACCTTGCCAGAGTAGGTGGCATAGCGACCCATGATGGCGGTAAGGGTAGACTTGGCTGCATTTTCTGCATCTGCAAATTTGTACTCTCCCTTTACCAATGCCGCCCACAGTTCGTCGTGCTCTTGTTGGTAGGGATTAGGCTGGTTTTTACGATCGTGATCGTAAATCACATTCCCCTTCCAGTCGGTGAGCAAGCCGTGATTCCCTGCACTGAGGTAGGCTTTTCCTTTGGTACCTTGGAAAGTCTCGTCAACGCGGTTGGCTGCCCCCGGGAAATGTCGACACTCGGAGTGAATTACGCTTCCATCTGCGTAGGTGAAGGTGAGGATGTGGTGATCAAAAATTTCCCCATGGTCCTTACCGGTACGCACAGCTCGTCCGCCTGTTCCCTCAGCTTTGACTGGATAGCCATTCTTAGCCCAGTTGGCCACGTCAATGTTGTGCACATGCTGCTCGACAATGTGGTCCCCGCAGAGCCAGTTGAAGTAGTACCAATTGCGCATCTGGTATTCCATCTCCGTTTGGTCAGGGGTCCGTGGCTTCACCCAAACACCCCCGTCGTTCCAGTACACCTGACCGCCGACAATATCGCCGAGGGCTCCGTCCTGGATCCGCTTCATGGATTCCCGGTAGTTGTTTTGGTAATGGCGCTGCAAGCCCACGACCACGTTGAGCTTTTTGGACTTGGCTACCTCAGCCGCAGCCAGCACCTTCCGAATGCCGGCAGCGTCAGTAGCTACGGGCTTTTCCATAAAAATCTGCTTGCCTTGTCGTACGGCCTCCTCAAAATGGGAGGGGCGAAAGCCTGGAGGAGATGCTAGAATCACCACATCTGCTTCGGCGATAGCCTTTTTGTAGGCATCGAAACCCACAAAGCGCCGCTCCTGCGGTACATCAACCTTGTCCTTGCCATACTTTTCCATAATCGGCTTGTAGCTGCCCTCGAGTCGATCGCCAAAGGCATCTGCCATGGCCACCAGCTTAATGGGATGTCCAGTATCAAAGGCTTGAAAAACAGCGCCAGTGCCACGGCCTCCACAGCCAATCAAGGCCAGTTTCAGCGTATTTTGTGGGGCAGCATAGGCCCCTGGTACTAAAAACGAGGGGGCGAGTAGACCTCCCGTAAGCAGGGCGGAGGTCTTCATAAATTCTCGACGGTTGGGATTTTTTTTCATAAGGAGGTGAGTTTGGGTTCAATAATCAACAATGGGTGCCTGTGAGTAATAGGCATAAATTTCTTCAGTGGGGGGGGGTATCAAGGGACGAACCAGCCGCATGCCTACAAAGGGTGCTTCCGGAAACCACCATTGACTTTTTGGTATTTGGGGATCTATTCGTTTCCATGAAGGATCCGAATACTCCCGAAAGGAGGAGCCAAGACTGGCTTCAGTAGTAGCAAAGTTTCCCCCTCTAAGGGAATGTGGATAGAGTTTAGTGCCTCGATTGACGGGGTTGCTCGCAGGAGATGTGCTGTAAAAATCAGGGGCATAGGCATCAATTACCCATTCGGTCACATTGCCATACATGTCGTGCAGCCCCCAGGGATTGGGCTTTTTGGTTCCTACCTCCTGGGTGGTTTGCTTGCTATTGGCTGCATACCAAGCATAGTCTCCCAGGACGGTAGGCTCGGCACCAAAGAAAAACCGTTCCTCCGACCCCGCTCTAGCTGCATACTCCCACTCTGCTTCGGTGGGAAGTCGGTAGAAAATGCCAGTCTTCAGGTACAGCCAGTGGCAGTATTGAATGGCTCCATATTGGGTCATCCCTACGGCAGGCTTTCCTTCCTTTCCCATGCCAAAGGTCATGTCTAGGTAGGGCAAACTCGGACGCGAAAGCGCATCTACTCGAGCAGGTACTCCTCCTTCAGTGATGGTTTGCTCGTAGTTCTTGTCTAGAAAAAGTTCAAAGGCATCCCAGGTCACTTCATGTATTCCCATCCAAAAGGCATCAAGCTGTACCTGATGACGCGGCTGCTGGTCTGAGAAGGCGGGATCTGATGATCCCATCCAAAAACTTCCAGCAGGAATTGGAGTCATGTCAAAAGAAACCGATGTGCCGCCGATGGTTTGGGTGTAGGGCTCAAATACAGGGGCTGGATTGAGCTGAAAGCTCATCAAACTCACTAAAAATAGGCCCAGGATTTTTTTCATCAGGTCAGCGGGTACGACATTCCGATGAAAATACAAATTTTCTCTGAGCTAGAATAGTGCATTTGATAAATGGTTCTTCCTTTTTTTGAATGCTTGAAATCCGAAATGCAAGCCTGAGTCAAAAAATAAATTTAGGAAGAAAGAAAAATTGGAGGGTGGAGGCTTTAAAGCCTTTTTACCACCTCTTTTTTGGCCAGCCTCAAAGCCCACATGCCGCGAAGATCCCCTATTGCATAGCCGGTGGCTGGATCTTGAGGATAGAGCTGCTTGAGTTTGGCGGCGGTTTCGGGAGCGATGTCCTTTTTAGAATCACCGTGGCAACTTAAGCAGAGGGCATTGGCCAGCAGAATGGGTTTGGTGTAAAGCAAGACTTCTCCACCTTCTATTTTTTGGATGCTGGGGTCGCTGGAAATGTTGTTTTCTGCATTGTAGGCATAGGCATCCAAAAGCGGAAGTTCAGCGGTATTCGGAGCATCTGCAGGATTTCGAGGCTGGGATGATACCCGGCGAAGGGTGACTGCATGTTTGCTTTCTAGGGATTTCAGCAAGGGCAAGGCATTGACTTTGCAAAAATCTAGGGCGCCTGCAGGACCATTTGCTGCAATAGCTTCTTGCAGTTGGGCGGTCAATTGGGCTTGTGCTTCTTGGGTAATGGAGTCTCCCCAAACCATTGCCTCTTCAATTATTTCTACTTCTGTAATTCGCTTCACCTCATTGTTGAGCTGCACATCATTAAAGGCTTCCTTGGATACCCGCTCCTGGGGACCGCAGGAAAAAAGGAGGATTAGTGGGAAGAGGAGAAGGTTTTTCATGAGGTACGAGTTTAAATAGAAACAAGATACAAGAGCCAAGAGATTAGACTTTCAATTCTGCTACAAGGAAATTTCTGTCTTTGGATATAGATCCCTTTTGGTTTTTGTCTCTAAGAATTAATATCGAATGTCGAACGCTGATTGAAGAATATCGAAGTAGGAAAAACTAGACTCCTAAGTCAGCAGGATTTCTAGTCTTGCTTCTCGGCTCTCGATTCTTGCTTCAAATAGTTAATATCGAATGTCGAATGCGGATTGAAGAATGTTGAATGTGGAAAACTAGTTTCTAGAGTCAGCAAAATTTCTTGGCTCTCGCTTCTTACCTCTAAAATCTACTCTTCCCCTCTCACTCGTACGTACTGAAAGATATCGCCCACAGTACCGCGTTTGATGTATCCTCTTTTCAAAATGGCTTCAGGGATGTAGCCGGCTTTTTCAAGCACATGCATGGATTCTCCATTGAAGTCATAGACTTGAGCAAAGATTCGCTGGATATCAAATTTTTCAAAAATATAATCGGTGTAAAGCTTCACCGCTTCGGTTGCAATGCCCTTGCCCCAAAAGGGTTCACCCACCCAAAATCCCAGCTCCATGTTGGTGCGCAGCTCGTCCTTGCCAAGTTCTGCACCGATGGCACCCACCAGTCTACCCTCAAATTCGATAGCAAAATTTTGTGCTGGATTAAACTTTTGATTGTGCTCTATCCAATGTCTGGCATCATGAATGGTGTAGGGATGGGGATAGCTATCCCGCAGGTTCATGGCAATTTTTGGATTATTGGCAATGGGGTACAGTTGATGAAAATGAGATTCATTCCAGGTTACTAAGTGGATCTCTCTTTCTCCTTCGATAAGCATGTGGGGTGTAGGTTAACTCGTTCTGCGTAATTTTTCGAATATACGGGCTTCTGCCCTTCTTTACAAGGTCAAAAGGATCAATCTATGCCTCCCGCCTGCATTTTTTCTAAATTTTCTGCCATGCGGAGGGCAGAGATAAATTCTTCAATACGCCCATCCATGACTTCGGGCAGGTTGTAGACCGTCTTGTTGATTCGATGGTCGGTCACTCGTGACTGGGGATAGTTGTAGGTACGGATCTTATCCGAGCGATCTCCACTTCCGACCATGGATTTCCGCTGCGCCCCTACGGCCTCGTTGTGCTTGGCTAGCTCGATCTCGTAGAGTCTCGAGCGCAGTACTTTCAAGGCCTTTTCAAAGTTTTTGATTTGGGACTTTTCATCTTGGCAAGTCACCACCAGGCCGCTGGGATTATGGGTCAATCTAACGGCTGAATAGGTAGTATTTACTGACTGCCCTCCAGGTCCTGAGGAGCAATAGGTGTCCTTTCGAATGTCGTTCATATCGAGATGTACCTCCACTTCATCCATTTCGGGAAGAACCGCCACAGAAGCAGCAGAAGTATGTACCCTTCCTTGAGATTCGGTAGCAGGGACGCGCTGTACCCGATGTACGCCTGATTCGTACTTGAGCATGCCATACACATCAGCACCCGAGACCGTGGCGATGATTTCCTTGTAGCCCCCTGCGGAGCCAAAAGTCAAGTCCAATACGGTCAACTTCCAGCCTTGCATTTCGCAGAAGCGCTCGTACATCCGGAATAGGTCACCTGCAAAAATGGCTGCTTCATCGCCTCCAGTACCTCCTCTGATTTCAAGAATACAATCCTTGGAATCATTTGGATCTTTTGGGGTGAGGAGCTGCTTCAGTTCCTCCTCAAGAAGGACTTTCTTCTCCCGCAATTCCTCGAGTTCCGCTTTGGCCATTTCTCGAAACTCCGGGTCTTTTTCCTTGTCTAGGATTTCCTTAGCGCTGTCAATGTTTTGCAGGACTAAGGAATAGGCATCGGCTACACCCACGAGCTTTTCCAGATCTTTGTACTCCTTGGTGAGCTTGGCATAGGAGCTCATGTCGGCCATGGAGTCAGGCAAGATGATGAGCTGCCCTACTTCTTCAAATCGGTCTTTTAAGCTTTGTAATTTCTCGAGCATGGGGAGTAAAAATCCGGACAAAAGTACGGCTATATTCGGGTAAGAACACGAAAAATTGGAAGAAATTGCCCTATCCTATCCCTATTTATGCCTGAATTTTGTAATAGGTAAACCTTCTGTCGTCGGGATTTTTGTGCCTAAGCACGAGTTCTTTCCCAGCAAAAGTGAGGTAGCGCTTGTTGATTTCTTTGATCAGGCGAGAGCGCTTCATCCGTTTGAAATCATAATTTTCTAATCTATCCAAACCAAGCAATTGATCGAGAACTTCGGAAGTGAGTTGCTGCCCAGAGTAGGGAAGTAGCAAGCTGATGGGTTCAAAATTGATTGTAGGCACAGGTTTGACCGATTCACTATTCGCCTCTTCGAGCTTTGCTTTCTTTGCTCGGCGGACAACCATCACCCAAAGAATTCCCCCGACGAATAGGAAAGGAAGCAAAAGGTAAATTGGATTCCAGCTAAGTCCACTAGGCAAAATGCCCGCTTCAAGTACCCGAACTTCACCAACGACAACAGATTTTGACTTGATAAAATCCAGATCAAGCGTTTTTGTCTCTCCACTTTCAGACTGGTAATACAACACGTTGCCTATGACTTCCAGTACGGGCGAATGAGCCATATCTGCATTTCTAGAAAGAAAGTAAAACATCTTTCCACTTTCTTTCTCCAGAACGTTCCAGCCTAGGTTGTCCTTACCGCTCGTGGTGGAGAGCAAGAGGTAGTCTTGAGTTTCGATGGAAAAGATTGCAGATTTGGATACCAATTCTAGGTTATCTACCCCATCAATTCGAATTTCTGCCTTTTTCCAAGTTTTGCTTTTCCAATCCAAAAAGTATCCTTGCGGCTCCCATACATCGATTCCTTTGCGGGGGTTGTAGTAATGTCCAAAAAGGGAAAAAATTCCCTTAGAATTTTGGTACACAAAATAGGAGTGATAATCTATAGGCTGTCCTTCTGTTTTGACCCATTCCCAGGTTCCATTGATCTCATCAAATGCGAGTAAGTCCATTTGACTCGTCCAAAAACCATTTCCCCCTAATAAATAGTGGTTATTCTCTCTACCAAATGGATTTGTGCCACAGGTGTACCCTCTATTTTGGTATAAGTATTGCTTTTCTAATCCTCCATCCTTTATGTGGTAGAGGTCAAAGGTGCAAGAAACCAGGACAAAGAGTTCCTCCCCTTTGGAGTAAAAATGATAGTCATAGGAGGAATTTTCGTAAATAGAATCCAAAGAGTCCAACAGTGGAGCTTGAACCCTGCCTTCTAAAAAGGTCTCTTTGCCGCTTTTTTTCCAGTCTCTTGTTTTGGTCCGAAGCCAATAGGAATCAGAACCTATTGCAGATAGGCTAAACTGAATAAAAAAAAGAAGCAACAATAAAACTCCTTTATTCATACCTAAGAATTTGATCTGCCAGAACTACATCGAAGTAGTGTCGAGGATGTAAATCATTAGTGAAAAGAAGAATCGCTTAAATTAAAAGAAGATTAATTCAACTTTCCAATAGGAATCAAAGGTAGATTCTGTAAAATGTTACATTTCTATTTATCGTGTTTATTGGGAATCATCAATTTTGATTCCTATTGATTCTTGTGGAGAAAAACTGGGCCAGATGTAGTATTTGATGGTCCTTTTTACCATAGCCCATAAGGCCGTTCGCAAAAAATAGGCAATCTCGGGTTCAGTAATCCGCACATTCGACCTAATGAAACCCAGGTAAGGTTTGAATAAACTACACAGAGTACCTTTGGCAGGTCAAGCCTAAAAGCTTTCAAAGTCTAGGGGTAATAGGCATTAGAATGAAAGGGGAGCAACCTGCCTAAATCTAGGCTTGGATCTTGTAATACACGTAGCGCTTGTCTTCCACCTTTTTTTCGCGGATAATCAACTCTTTTCCCTCTTGATCCAGGTACTGCTCGTTGATGTCATTGATCAAGCGGGCACGTTTCATTCGTCTTGAGTCAAAGTTTGCCTGACTGTCAATCCCCAAGAGCTTATCAAGAGCCTCGGTAGATAAGAGTTGGCCCGAATAGGGCAAAAGCAACTCAAGGGGTGCACGCTTTGTGGGCAATGGTGCCTGATCTGCTTCAATTTTCTTTTTGGGTAAGCCCCTTTTTACTAGCAGCCATCCGAAAGCCACTAGTGTGAAGAATAAGAGGTATCCCCAGGTGTAATCCAGGCCAAATGAAGCTGTTTCCTTCACTCGAACAGATCCTACCTCCGTAGACTTTTTTCGAATTTCATCAAGGTCGAGCGTTTTGAGTTGCCCACTAGGCGCAGGATAGGTCAGCACATTACCCACTACTTCGAGATAAGCACCAATTCCCATGTCGATATTTTTCGCGTCAAAGAAAAAAATCTTCCCTGTCTCTTTTTCAATTAGATTCCAGCCTATGTTTCTCAATCCGTTGGTAGAAGCCCAAAACGCATAATCCTGCGTTTGTATAAAATACAGTCCACCCCTCTGGATTAAATCCATCAGCTCCAAGCCCTCAATCTGCACCTCCAATCTCTTCCATTCTTTGGTTTTCCAATCCAAAAAATACCCTTGTTGATTTTTTCCCTCTAGGCCTTTTCGTTGATTAAATTCTTCACCAAAAAGAGTAAATACCCCTTTGCTATTTTGATAGACCAAACTGCTAAAGTAATCCGTAGGCTGGCCTTTGGTGGTCACGAGTTCCCAAGAACCATGCAATTCATCAAAAGCAAGGAGATCCATGTGGTTGGTCCAAAAACCGTGACCGCCGAGCATGTAGTGTGTGCTGTCTCGAACAAAGGAATTGCCCCCACAGGTATAGCCCCGGTTAAAATACAAGTATTTGTTTACGATCTGCTCTCCTTGAATTTCATAAAGATCAAAGGTGCAGCGAACCTGAACATAGCGTTTTGCACCAAGCTCGTACACAAGGTATTGATGGGGAGATTTTTCGTAGATCTTATCCAAAGAATCTAAAATTGCAATGGGTAGCTGCCCTCCTAGAAATTCCAATCGGCGGCTATTCTTCCAAATAGTGGTAGAGGTACTGAACCAAGTATAGTCAGCAGCTAAACTAGAAGAGGTTACCAGTAAGAGAATTAGGATTGAGAAAACTAACCTTATTTTCATCATATGTTCTATGAAAATTGCTTCTTACTCAATTTACTAAAAAGAAGTAATAAAAAAAGGAGGGGAAAACCGTGACTCCCCCCCTAAAAAAAATAAACAAAAAGCCTTATGACAACTTTAAGTAAAAATAAAGTGTCGGTACTAGTCATCTAAGATTTTTCGTGTTATTTAGGTGCTAAATGAATTGTTACGTATTGATACATAGTTTAAAAAATTTAAAAACCAGGATTTTTTCATGTTTCAACACTGCCTTTAATTGAGCTCTTCCCTACTAAAAAATAAAGAAATAGGCTCCAAAAATGCAATAATGCGCATTTTTGGAGCCTAGATGACAGGCCTTCAGTAGGCAAAAAAACTATCTTTTTTTGTGGTAGAGTTTCTGGTGGATTTCAAAAAGCACAGCTGCAGGAATTTTGATTACTTTTCGATCATAAGTCATCAAACCATTCGTTTCAATTTCTACATCCGTAGTCTGTGTATAAACTGCAGCTGCCAATCCTTTAGAAATTAATTCATTCAAATCGTCCACCAAGTTTCGGTAACGTTCCTCCAATTCTTCTTTGGACTTGAAACTCTGATAGCCCCAATTGTCTTTTTGCTGCCAAGTATGTCCCTCTAGCGGCAATCCCAATCCTCCATATTCTCCCAAGACCAAACTGATGTCCGTTCCAAAAACGGCTGGATCAGGCATCACAGGATCTGGATAATTGTGTAAATCCAAAATATCCCCCACGACCCGATTGCCCTCCAGTTCAAAGTTACCTCCGCTAGCACTGTTAATCAGGCGAGTTGGATCCAAATCGCGGGTGAGCGCAGTGATTTCTGTGGTTTTGAACTGTCCCCAGGCTTCATTGAAAGGAACCCAGACCACAATCGAGGGGAAGAATTTGAATTCGTTAATTATTTCAGTCCACTCTGTCTTAAAGATCTTTTCGCTAGCCGCTGTACGTTCCTTATTCACCCCTTTTCGGATCACCCCTGGGCGTACTTCCCATCTATTCCCCAAATCGCCACTTGGCATATCCTGCCATACCAGCATCCCCTGCAAATCGGCGTGGTAATACCAGCGTGCCGGCTCCACCTTGACGTGCTTGCGGATCATATTGAAACCCATCTCACGCGTTTTTTGAATATCAAAAAGTAAGGCCTCATCTGTAGGAGCCGTGTACAAGCCATCCGGCCACCAACCTTGATCTAGAGGTCCATACTGGAACAGCTCTTCTCCATTAAGGAACATCCGTTGGTGCCCATTGGCATCCTTCGCCATCCGTATGTCTCTAAATGCCGCATAACTCTGGGCTTCATCCACCAGTTTTTTACCTTGGTACAACTTGATGCTAACCGGATAAAGAAACGCATCGCTTGGAGACCAAGGTTTCGGATTTGGCATGTGAATTTGGATCGACTCTCCCAACTTGGCAGATTTTGTTTCGGAAAACCCTTGTGGATCAGTGACGCTAATTTGAACGGTCAAGTCTTGACGATTACTCTGAATCTCCGGGTTGAATATCAGGTTTTTATTTTCCCAATCCGTCCTAGAAGTAACTGCGGTAATATGCTGAATTGGGACGGTTTCCAACCAGACGGTTTGCCAAATTCCAGTAACAGGTGTGTACCAAATCCCCTTCGGATCTTGAACTTGCTTACCTCTAGGCTGTGGGCCAGCATCGGATGGATCCCATACACGAACCCGAATCGTTTGTTTTTCACCCTTGATGAGCAAGTCAGAAATATCCAAGCTGAATCCATCAAAGCCCCCTTGGTGACTGCCTGCACGGGTTCCATTGACCCAGACTTCAGCTTCCCAATCAACTGCACCAAAATGCAAAAGGGTCC
>JACCDW010801019.1_pt1 | contig 13006 bp, 8 predicted proteins | sample 7449781 | NCBI WGS metagenome assembly JACCDW01 (sample SAMN15323449, study PRJNA562643) | freshwater metagenome | isolation source: river surface water | place: USA:Blue River Watershed | collected 2017-08-18 | reverse complement strand
CAGTCAGTGTGACACTGCCTACCGTGTCTGAGTTCTTCAAGCCATCTGTTGTAAAGGCTGTTGATCCACTTCCGTAGGTCCTTTCGTCTCCGTAGGTCTTGCTATCGTTGTTCGCAATGATTCTCAGGGCCGCCTTTTCAACTACCAGAGCGCCAGGTACGTAGCTGATCTCATAGTTTGCAGTATTGAATGTTCCGCCAGTTGCGGCACTGGGTGTCAGCGCATAGCTTCCACCCGCATTCGCTGTCTTGACGCCACCGCCGTTGGTGTCGGTCAATGTGACGCTGCCTACCGTGTCTGAGTTCTTCAAGCCGTCTGTTGTAAAGGCTATCGAACCACTTCCGTAGACTCTTTCGTCCCCGAAGGTCTTGCTATCGTTATTCGCTTTGATTTTCAAGACAGCCTTGTCAACAACCAATGCGCCAGGCACGTAGCTGATCTCATAGTTCCCAGTATTGAATGTTCCGCCTGTGGCTGAACTCGGCGTGAGCGCGTAGCTTCCACCCGCATTCGCTGTCTTGAGGCCACCGCCGTTGGTGTCGGTCAATGTGACGCTGCCTACCGTGTCTGAGTTCTTCAAGCCATCTGGTGTAAAGGCTAATACCCCACTACCGTAGATTCTTTCTTCGCCGTAAGTTTTACGATCGTTATTCGCGGTGATTTTCAAGGCAGCCTTGGCCACATTAAAACTGGCCGTGTTCTCAGACACATACCCAAATCCTGTGTTGGCTACGCCTTGCGTTGAGAACGTGTATCCGTAGACTTTGGCATCGGCTTCGAATGTGTTACCCGGTGAGCTTATGACTGGCAGAGTTCCCAAAGCATCACTTAATTCGCTGCTCAAATAAACGCCATCGTTTCCGCCCCTAAAAGCGGGCCCAGTCAATCTGTATTGAATGGTCAAGCCAATGGGCGCATCGCCATAAGTTTTACCAGCAGCAGCGGTTGATGCAGTCACTGTTCCACCGCTGGCACTGAATACGTACCTGCGGCCACTCACACTGTCTGGGGAAAGGCTGGCGTAAGTGCGCCCCCAAATCGCTTTGGCACCACTGTTCAGGCCACCAAATGTATTCAAATCCGGGTCTGTGCTGTAAATAAGCCAACGTTTATTGCTTGCAGTCGCACTCAATGCAGCACTTCCCGCATTGTTGAAGAAATTTCCGCTGGCAGATAAAACAATATCGTTTTCTGTGCTGCTGACAGTGGCACCTGCGCTCAGGGTCAAATTGCCTGTGATGATTGCCAGGACTGACCCCGATCCGCTGATGGTGTTGGCGAGGGTCGTGTCAGCACCTCGGATGAAAACGAGGCTTGCGTTATTGGTGACCGATCCTGTGCCCAGGGTCCCTGAAGAACCGCCATCACCAACTTGCAATGTTCCAGCGTTGATTGTGGTTATGCCGCTGTAAGTGTTCGCTCCACTCAGGGTCAACTTACCACCTCCCGTATCTTTCGTCAGGGATCCATTACCCGATATTTTTCCCGAGAAAACTTGATCTCCAATGGATGCATATTGCAGAAGCGCTCCTCCTGATAAGTTGATGGCTCCTGCATAGCTGCCTGAACCCAAGCTTCCCCCAGAAACCAGGCTCAAAGTGCCACCGCTGACATTGGTATCACCTTTGTAGCTATTGTTCACACCAAGCACGAGCTTTCCACTTCCCGCCTTGCTCAGCCCACCATCGCCGCTGATACCTGCGCTGCTCACGGTTGTGTCTCCCGTACCAGTGAATGTCGTCTGGTAACCCCCGTTCGTCACGCCGCCAGTCAATGTCAGCAATGTGCCAGCGTTGTCTATCGTGCTGGCTGCCGCTAATGTGATGACTCCAGACAAGCTGCTGCTGCCCGTGCTCACTCGCAGCGTGCCGCCATTGAGCGTCACCGCCTCTGCGCCAATCGCCACACCTTGAAGGTCCAACATCGCACCGGCTGCCACTGTCGTCCCAGCAGCTGTCGTCCCAAGGCCCATCGCATTCGCGATTGTTAACGTCCCTGTGGTGACTGTTGTCGTGCCGCTGTAACTGTTCGCCCCACTAAAAGTGACAGGAAAGTCGGTAAAAATCTCGACTTTGCCTGTTCCAGAAATGACTTTCGAAAAAGTTTGCGCAGTAAAGCTGCCTTTTTTCAGAGAACTTATCAACAAGGTGCCGTTATTGACAATAGGACCATCCCCTGAAAAGTTCTGATCCGTGATTGTCTCTCCGTTGCCATAGGGAGATCGGATACCACCGATGCTGAAAATAACATTTGACCCAATTGTGGTGGTGCCTGTGTAGGTTGATAGCCCACCCTTCGTCCCCGCCGTCCCTGGTACACCAATCAGCGAAAAATACCCCGGCATTAAGGAAGTAGCGTTGGGACTTTTAACAGTGAGGTTTCCGGCACCCGTTATTCTTCCATTGATTCGCGAGTAATCTGGATTGCTACCAGACAAATCCTGAGTCGTACCGACATTCACAGTCAGCGTTCCACTGCCGAGCGCTAACTCAGTCGTGCCAGTTCCCATTCTCAAGATCCCTATCTCTGCCGAATAGCCATTGAGATCCAGCACGGTTGTCCCACCCGTAATGGTTACATTTGAATTTTTTCCAAATGCACCATTCACTAAGACCGTTCCATCGTATGTCGAACTCACACCAGCCAGCAATTTGCCTGCGGTGACTGACGTTGGGCCGGTGTAAGTGTTAGCGCCGGACAAAGTAACAGTACCAGCACCTTGTTTAGTCACACCACCTGCACCAGAGGCTGTGCTGCTCATGCCACCACTGATAACGCCTGCAAGTATTCCGGATCCTGATCCTGCATTGAGCGTCAGCAAGCCACCATTCGTGCTGATCGTGCCAGAGGGTGTGCTGTTGATGGTGCCGCCGATGGCGTTCAGATTGACGTTCAGCTGAGAATGACCAGAGCCAATCGGTTGATTGACTTCGATATTATTGGTAGCAGTCAAGGTTAATGTTGAATTACCGCCTCCTGTTTTTGAAATCGGACTGCTGACGGTGATATTTCCTGGCGAATCATCATTCCCGCCCGCAGTATTGATGGTCACGGAATAACCGTTGGATAAAGCCGTGTTTAAAGCATCCGCACTCACTATCGATGTAGTTGATGGCGAAACCGTGCTACTTTGTGTTGAATCTACGGGAACGCTGCCACCCGTTTGGATCGTGACGTTCACCGGATCCAGCAACCACTCCCCGCCCTTGCCCTGAGGCGCAGCCGCACTGACATTGGCCGCAGCTTCGATGTTCAATCGGCTGCCTGAGGTTTCAATAAACCCCCCATCCCCCCCCAACATTCCACCCTTCGCACTGATGCTGCCGCTCACCCGTGTCAAGCTCTCAGGGTTGTTCAAATCGGCAATCAGTGTGATGTGGCCGCCCTGCCCCGCGCTGTCTGGCGCTGCATCGGCTTGCATGCTGCCACTGTGGTTGATCTGGTCAGAGGCGCGCAGCAGGATGCGACCGCCCTCTTTCACCAAGCCGCTGGCCTGCAAGCTGCCTGTGTGGTTCACAATGCCGCCTTGCAAACGGTTGGCGGCCTGTGCCGACAAAATGATCAGCCCGCCAGGCGCCTGGACTGCGTTGCCGTTTTCCACCAAAGTCTTGATGGTGGCGGGCGTCACCACCACGTTGGACAACAGACCTTTGCCATCGAACTGCAAGGTATAGGCCTCGCCTGCAGCCAATGCCACCGTGCCCATTTGCGCCACCACCAAACCGTTGTTGCGCACCTCGGGGGCCAGCAAGGCAATGTAGCCACCCCAGCTCGCCTTCAGTTGCCCTTCGTTCACAATGCGACCGGTGGCGCCGTTGCGCACCAGCGTGTTGCGCCCGGACATGAAGTCTTCATTGCTCAGGCTGTGGGTGGTGGCCATCAAGCTGCCCACTTCCACGCTGGCACTGGGGGCGAAGTAAGCCCCTGCGGGGTTGATCAGAAACACTTGCCCAGGTGCGCTGATGCGCCCGAAAATTTGGCTGGGGTTGTTGTCCAGCACGCGGTTCAACGTGACGCTGCTGCTGTTGGGCTGGTTGAAATTGACTTGCGCCGAAGCGCCTACGTTGAAGCTTTGCCAGTCGATGGCTGCGCGCTGGCTGCTTTGGTGAACATTCAACACGGCGGCGCTCTGGCTGATGGCCGCTTGGCCCGCCACCACCTGTCCCCCCGTGGGCAACTGGGTGGGCACCGGGCTGACTGCCCAGGCACTGGATGCCAGCACAACAGCCAGCACCGCCAAGCGCAAGCTTGCACGCAGCAACGAGGTGCCAGGGCCTTGCGACTGGGTCAGCTCGGAGGCCACCACCCATTCCTGGGTGGCCTCACGCCAGACAATGCGGTACTGTTTGTTCACACGGCCAACCCCATCACAGCGCGAAGGGCACACTGGCTGAGAGCCAGTAGCGGTTTCGGATCAAGCTGCCGTCTTGGTCGGTGCCCGTGTTGGACGGGTTGGGGTTGTGGCCAATGCGGCGGGCCCAGCTGAACTTGATGCGCGCATTGCCTTGCAACTGCATTTGCCAACCCAAACCGGCGCCTTTGAGTGCGTAGTTGTTGAGTGCAGCAGCAGACACCTGGTCACGCAACAAAGTGACCCGGCCCCAGTCATAAAAGCCCCACAAGGTGTCGACTTGGGTCGCGCGCCAACGCAGTTCCAGGTTGGCCACTTGTCCTTGGGCACCGATCCCTTCACTGCCTGGATAGGCCCGAACGCCGCTGTCTCCACCCAAGCTGAACTTCTCGGATGAATCCAGGTTTTTGCTGGCCCACTGGCCATTGAATGCTGCATAGGCTTCCCAGCGCGAGCTGATGGGCTGCAGACGGCTGAGTGAATACTGCCATTTGCCAAAGCGGCCCGCCGTTTGCGCACCTGCAGCGTCTCGGCTTTGTGTAGGAGAGCCATTCAAATTCAGCTGCCCCCTCACCCATTGCAGGCTGGCTGTGCTGAACCCGTCCCATGCATCGTTGGCATTGGCCGACAGGCCTGCGCCCAGGAGGGTGCTTTTGTATTGGCTTTCGGTGGCGCCATTGACCTGGTTGTCAAAGCCTTTGCGCTCCAACTGCACATTGGCGTACAGGTTGTGCGCGGGGGATCTTACCCAAGGGTACATGGCCGACAGTCCCAGGGTGTTGGCGGTGCCTTGCGCATGCGACGGCACAAACTCAGGTGACACCAGGCGATAGCTCAGATGAGCGTCATACACGCTGAGTCGCCAGCCGCGGTAACCCAAGGGCCAACTCAGTTCACCACGCCAATAAATGCTGCCATCCGTTTTCAGGGTTGTGAGAGTAGCCTGGTCGCCTCGGCCCAAGGCGTTGCCCCACTTGAAATTGACCAACGCCCTTTCGCGCCCGGTGGAACGCGCGCCAGCGTTGTCCAGAACGATGTCTGCGCTTTGTGTGGCTCGGCTGGTCACCTGCAACACCACATCGCGCGAGGATTTGTCAGCGGTCCATTCACTCAAGCCCCCTTCAATGCGCACGCCAGGCAGATCTTTGACCAAGAGCAACGCGCGATCCAGGGCTTGAATGCGCAAGGCCTCGCCTTGTGCATGGTGGGCTTTGAAAATTTGCCGGATGTGCTCTTGGCTGAGACGCTGCCGAGGGTCACCCAGCAAGACCAGTTCACCCAGAGTGGCCTCGACAATGTGCATGCGGACATCGCCTTCGGTGACATCTTGCTCGGGCAGGGAGACATCGGCCATCCACCCGGCTTCGGCATAGGCTTGCCTGATTTTTCCTGCGGCCTCATAGAGTTGAGCCGTGCTCAAGTTTTGCAAGCTTCGGTCTTTCAACAATTGTGAAAGCGCCTCGCTGGACAACAAGGTGTTGCCTTGAAAAAGAAAACGTCGAACAAACACCGTGGCCTGATCTTGGACGTCGGGAGTCCGCGACACGCTGTTGGGGTCTGTCAAGCCACTGCGCGGTACCCAGGGTGTGGACCGACCTCGTTCAATTTGCAGCTGCAGTGCGCCAGCATCAGGGAGGCGAAGATTGGTTTGCGCCAAGACGGTGTGTCCCATAGATAAGCAGCCCAAGAGTGCGCTTAAAAAAGCAAGTCGCGAACAAACAAGGTGTTGATACATCCTTACGAATACCGAAGCGCACTCACAAAAAGAGCTTGTTTTTGAGAGTGAACGCCCGCCTAAAAAAGGAGATTTCAGTTGCCACCCGTCGCATTCTAGCGACAAAATGAATACTTTTGTAACTTTTAATCTTGCTATTGAATACTAATTGTTAATTACAGATAATTGAACCGATTCTCATCCTGCACGTCATGCCAAGGTTCTCTTTTCCCAAAAAAGAAAGCCCATAAGTACGCTTATGGGCTTTTGCGGTAGGTTGAAAAAACTTCAGGGCTGAAGCTCTTTCTCATGCATCCAAGCCGCATGCTTGGGCGCCCGCTTGGTCTGGCTCCACTCTTCCAGCATGTCCCACTTCACCTCGTCCAGCTTTTTGTACATCTCGGGGGTGCCGGTGTTGCACGCCAACTCCAGGCGGTGGCCATTCGGGTCAAAAAAGTAGATGGATTTGAAAATGGTGTGGTCGGTCACGCCCAGCACGGGAATGCCGGCCGCTTCCAGCTTGGCTTTGGTGGTCTCCAGGGTTTCCACACTGTCGACCTCAAAGGCGATGTGCTGCACCCACTCAGGGGTGTTGGTGTCGCGCCCCATGGCGGGTGAATTGGGCAGCTCGAAAAAGGCCAGCACATTGCCGCCGCCGGCATCGAGGAACAGGTGCATGTAGGGGTCGGGCGCGTGGGTGCTGGGCACATGGTCTTCGGCAATGGCCAGCACGAAGTTCATGTTCAGGTTTTGGACATACCAGTTGACGGTTTCTTTGGCGTCCTTGCAACGGTAGGCCACGTGGTGCATTCTGCGGATCTTCATGGGCGTCTCCTTCGACAAAAATAAGGGGCTCAGTCGGCCGCGCGGGCCAGGCGCATGGCCTCGCGCAACACGCCGATGTCGCCAATGTGGTTGGACAAAATAAGGATCAGGCGCGCATTGGCACGCTCGCTTTGTTCGTCGCTGAGGTCGCGGTGCATGTCGATCAGCGCTTCATAAAAGTCGTCACCGGGCGTGAAGTCGCGAAAGTAGCGGCGGCCAGGTTCCTGGAAATTGGGCGTCAGGATGAGCGCTTGCGGTTCTGAGGGGGTCATGCTGATATCTCCAATCGGTTCAGGCTTGGGCGGTGGCGCGGCGCAAGGCATGCAGGACCGCCGCAGCGTCCAGGTGACGCCACCGCGCTGCCACATGCTGGTCGGGGCGCAGTAAATAAGTGGTACCGGTCCGTGCATCGTAGCGTTTGGCCATCAGGCCGTCCACATCGTGAAGCACGCGCAAGTTGGCAGCGGCAGTGGCTTTGCTGGCCACCAGCAAGGGCTCAATGGCGGGCGTGGCCTGTTGCAAAGCCTGCAAGGCCTCGCGCTCGGTGTCGGTCAGCACAGCCGCATCGCCGACAAAGTACAGGCATTGGAAGCGCTTGCCCAGTTGGTCCAACAACCACCCGCGGTGGCCGTTGCAGCTCACAGGCGCATCGTCCAGCGGCGCGCCGGGCACCATGTCGCCGGCAAAGGGGTCGGCATCGGGGGTGTTCAATGCTGAATCTACCAAGAAGGACGGCATGGACAAGCGTCCGGAGTTCACCAGCTTGCGGGCAAAGCTGTGATCACGCGCCAGCTCGAGCACCGCATTGCGGAAGTGGCGGCTGGTGCGTGTCTTGGGGGTGATGAAGTCGGTCGAGCGGGTGGAGTTCAAAATGTTTTCATCGGCGGCGAACTCGCGCTCTTGGGCATAGCTGTCCAGCAATTGTTCAGGGGCTTGGCCTTGCAGGACCAGGGCCAGCTTCCACATGAGCGCGTCGGTGTCTTGAAAGCCCGAGTTGGCGCCACGCGCGCCAAAGGGCGACACCTGGTGCGCGGCATCGCCCACGAACAGGATGCGGCCATGGCGAAAGTCGTTCATGCGGCGGCACTGGAAGGTGTAGATGCTGACCCACTCCAATTCGAAGGGGCGCGCATCGCCCAGCATGGCTTGGATGCGCGGGATGACTTTTTCCGGCTTCTTTTCTTCTTCGGGGTCGGCGTCCCACCCCAACTGAAAATCAATGCGCCACACGTTGTCGGCCTGCTTGTGCAGCAACACGCTTTGCCCTGGGTGAAACGGCGGGTCGAACCAGAACCAGCGCTCGGCCGGGTAGTCTGCCTTCATCACCACATCGGCAATCAGGAAGCGGTCCATGAAGACGCGCCCCTCAATGTCCAGGCCGAGCTGCCGCCGGATGGGGCTGCGCGCGCCATCCGCCACGATCAGCCAATCGGCCTCGATGTCGAACTCGCCATCGGGGGTTTCGACGCGCAGCAAGGCATGGTCGCCTTGCGGTTGCACGGAAATCACTTTGTGCTGCCAGCGAATGTCTGCGCCCAGGGCCAATGCGCGGGCGATCAGCATTTCTTCCAGATGGTATTGCTGCAGGTTGATCATGCCCGGGCGCTTGTGGCCGGCATCGGGCACCAGGTTGAACTGGAACACCTCTGCTTCGTTCAGAAAGGTGCGGCCCACATTCCAACTCACGCCTTTGCTGCAAGCGTCCTCGCCCACACCCAAGCGGTCCAGGATTTCCAGTGAGCGCTTGGCGTAGCAAACCGCCCGCGAGCCCACCGACACGGTCTTGTCTTCATCGAGCAACAAGACCGGCAGGTTTTGCAAACGCGCATCAATGGCCGCCGCCAACCCCACGGGCCCGGCCCCCACCACGATCAGCGGTCGCCGCTGGGGGGGCGTCGACTGCAGGTCGGTCGGTGCGCGGTACGGGTAGGTTGGATTGACGTAAGCACCCATGCATGGCCTCCTGCCACCAATTCACAATTAGTAAACGAATTACGATATGGTAAATTTTAACGGGCTTGTGCTGAATTCTGCAAGCCCCGGTCTGCGTCCTCATCAGCACGCTGAAGATCAGCACAGCCTTTAGAATCCGAACATGTCGAAAAAAAGCACCGACACCCCCATCGACCTCGGCCGCTTGCCGGGTCATCAAATTCGGCGATTGCACCAGATCGCTGTGGCCATCTTTTTGCAAGACACCGAAGCGCATGGCTTGACGCCTGTTCAATATGCGGCCATGCAGGCCATCCAAGCCAGCCCTTTGATTGACCAGCGCACCCTGGCCAGCAAAATTGGCCTGGACACGTCCACCATGGGCGGCGTCATTGACCGCTTGGAGGCGCGGCAGCTGTTGCAGCGCAACAAGTCGCCGGGCGACCGACGCGTCAAATTGGTCTCGCTGACCGACGAAGGCGAAGCCGCCTTGGCCGCCATTCAACCGGCCATGGTCAAGGCGCAAGAGCGCATCCTCGCGCCGCTGACCGCGGCCCAGCAGGCGCAGTTCATGACGCTGCTGAACATCCTGGTCGAGAGCAACAACGAGCTCAGCCGCGCGCCGATTCCGCGCACCGAGTAAAACAGCGGACACGCGCGACGCCAGTTCCCGGCATACTCCGGCATTCCCTCTTTTGTGCCGGAAACGCTGCCTCATGAACCGCCCACGCATTCTTCAAAATGGTCGCCTGCTGCCCAGCCTGGAAGCAGCCCTTGAACAACAATTCGATGTCCACCCTCTGTGGAAAGAGGCCGACCCGGATGCCTACCTGCGCGCGCATGGCGGTGAATTTGTGGGCATGGTCACCTCGGCCATCAAAGGCGGTTCGCGCGAATTTCTGGCGATGCTGCCCAACTTGAAAGTCATCTCCAGTTTCGGCGTGGGCTACGACGCGCTCGATGTGGTGGGCGCCCAGCACCGCGGCATTGCCGTGGGCTACACCCCCGATGTGCTGAACGACTGCGTGGCCGACACCGCCTTCAGCCTGGTGATCAATGTGGCGCGACGCTTTCCTGCCTGCGATCAGTTCACGCGCCGGGGTGACTGGCTCAAGGGCGCGTTCCCCCTGACCACCAAGGTCAGCGGCAAACGCATGGGCATCTTGGGCCTGGGCCGCATTGGCCAGACCATTGCCCGCCGCGCCAGCGGTTTTGACATGGCCATCCGGTACCACAACCGCAAGCCGCGCAACGATGTGGCTTATGACTACGAACCCTCGTTGAAAGCCCTGGCCGAGTGGTGCGACTTTCTGGTGATCGCCAGTGCCGGCGGTGCTGAAACAAAGCACCTGGTATCGCGCGAAATTTTGGAGGCCGTGGGCCCCAAGGGTTTTGTGGTCAACATCTCGCGCGGTTCGGTGATTGACGAAGACGCCATGATCGAGGCCCTCGCGCAAGGTCGCCTCGGCGGTGCAGGCCTGGATGTGTACACCCATGAACCCAATGTGCCCGAGCGTTTGCTGAAACTGGACAACGTGGTGCTGTTGCCGCATCTGGCCAGTGCCACGCATGAAACACGACAGGCCATGGCCGACCTGGTGCTGGCCAATCTGCATGCGTATTTCGAATCGGGGCAGGTCAAGGTGGCGGTGCCGCCCTTGACCGCCTGAACCCTTGCCAAAGGAATTGCCATGTCCCTACAAAACGCTACCCGTGAAAAATTAAAAACTGTCAGCACCGCCACGCTGTGCACAGCCTTATTCAAGCGTGGATTGCGCAACCAATTCATCCAGGATGTGCATCCGCTGAACCCGCAACGCGGCAACATGGTCGGCGAGGCATTCACACTGCGCTATATCCCGGCACGCGAGGATCTGAACCCGATCTCGGTGTTTCTGGATCGCACACATCCGCAACGGGTGGCCGTTGAGCAATGCCCTGCGGGTGCGGTCATGGTGTTTGACAGCCGCAAGAATCCACGCGCGGCATCCGCTGGCTCCATTCTGGTCACGCGCCTGATGAAGCGCGGCGTGGTGGGCGTGGTGACCGATGGCGGCTTTAGAGACTCGCCTGAAATTGCGTCGATGGACATTCATGCTTACCACAACCGGCCCAGTGCGCCGACCAACCTGACTTTGCATCAGGCACTGGACATCAACGTGCCCATTGGCTGTGGCGACGTGGCGGTGTTCCCCGGCGATGTCATGGTGGGCGATGGCGAAGGCGTGGTGGTGATTCCTGCGGGCATTGCCGATGAAGTGGCCCAAGAAGCGGTGGAGATGACCGCGTTTGAAGACTTTGTCACCGAGAAAGTGCAAGAGGGTCGCTCCATCCTCGGCTTGTACCCGCCCACCGATGAGCAAAGCCGCATCGAGTTTGAAGCCTGGCGCAAGCGCCACAACCGCTGATTCTTTGGAAGGAAGCTGAACATGACGAACCTTCGCCGCCCTACCTTGCGCGCCCTCACCTGCTACAGCGCGGTGGTGGGCTTGTCTTTGATGGGGTCCGCTGCGGCGTGGGCGCAAGCCACTGCCTGGCCGACCAAGCCCGTCACCATCATCGTTCCCTTTGCCGCAGGGGGCGGCACCGACATTGGCACCCGCATCGTGGCGCAGCGCTTGTCGCAGCTGTGGGGGCAAAGCGTGGTGGTCGACAACCGTGGCGGCGCGGGTGGCAACGTGGGCCTGGAGATCGTGTCGCGCGCCAAGCCCGACGGCTACACCTTGCTGACGGGCAACGTGGGCACGCAGTCGATCAACCCGACGCTCTACCGCAAACTCAACTACAACCCGGACACCTCGTTTGTGCCCATTGGCTTGTTTGCCGAGTTGCCCTTTGTGCTGGCCACCACTGCGTCACTGCCTGCAAAAAATGTGAAGGAACTGGTCGATCTGGCCAAAGCCAACCCCAACCAATTGACTTATGCCAGCTCGGGCAATGGCGGCTCGCCGCACTTGTCGGCCGAGACCTTCAAAATTGCCACCGGCACGCAAATACTGCATGTGCCCTACAAAGGCGGCGGCGCGGCGATGACCGACCTCATCTCTGGCAATGTCCACATGCTGTTTGCATCTGTGCTGGAAACCTCGGCCTACATCAAGGCCGGCAAATTGAAAGCTTTGGCCATCACCAGCAAAGAGCGAGTTTCGGCCATGCCCGATGTGCCCACCTTGCAAGAAAGTGGCGTGACGGGCGCAGAATCAGGCTCTTGGTTGGGACTGCTCGCACCCGCTGGCACGCCACCTGAAGTGGTCGAGAAAATTTCGCGCGGCTTGCAGCAAGTGGTGACTGCGCCCGATGTGCAGCAACAACTGCTGGCCCAAGGCGCCATTGCCAAAACCGGGACGCCTCAGGACTTCGTGCAGCTCATTGCCAACGATCGCAAGCGCTACGCCAGAATCATTCTGGACAACAAACTCACCATCGACTGACGAGCCCTGCCAGTCGTTGCGAGGCCTTGCCGTCATTGCGAGGCCCAAAGGGCCGCGGCAATCCCGCTCAGGAGAGAGATCGCCGCGCTGCGCTCGCGATGACGGGGTGTTAGGACATGACCAAGCCGCCGTCGACCATCAGCACCTGGCCTGTGACAAAGCGACTCCAATCAGATGCCAGAAACATCACCGGGCCGGCGATGTCTTCGGGTGACGCTAATCGACCCATGGGGGTTTGCGCCACGATCATGTCCTTCACAGCTTCCTTGGTGGGTCGACTCGATGCCGTTGGGTGAACCAGCCCCGGCGCCACGCAGTTGACGCGAATGCCCAGTGGCCCCAACTCCGCGGCCAAGTTTCGGCTGAAACCGATCAGCGCCGATTTTGCGGTGGTGTAGTCGTGATAAGGCACCGTGGGCCGCGCCACCAAGTCGCTCACCATGTTGACGATGCTGCCTTGCCCGCGCTGGCGAAAATGCGGCAACGCTGCCTGTGTCACATGGAAGGCCGCTTGCACAGCGCCTTCAAATTGCGTTTGGTAAGCCGGCCACTCCAAATCCCAAAAACGTGCTCGCTGCTCAGGGTCAAAGCTGTAGGGTGCAAAGGCGTTGTTGATCACAGCGTCCAAACGCCCCGCTTCCGCCACGAAGCCATCCACCATGGCTCGCACGGCATCGGCCGAGCGCACATCCGCGGACAAGGCGATGGCGTCGCCGCCTTCGGCTTGGCAACGCGCCACCACGGCATCGGCTG
>JACCDW010428319.1_pt1 | contig 13010 bp, 13 predicted proteins | sample 7449781 | NCBI WGS metagenome assembly JACCDW01 (sample SAMN15323449, study PRJNA562643) | freshwater metagenome | isolation source: river surface water | place: USA:Blue River Watershed | collected 2017-08-18 | reverse complement strand
TTTTTCTTTATATCTTTTTATATTAAATTATAATAAAAAATCATTTTTTATAATTTATAAAATAATTAATTTGTTTAAAAAAAAATTAATTTGTTTTAAAAAAATATTAATTTGTAAAAAAAATAATTAATTTGTAAAAAAATAAGTAATTTATTTAAAAAAATATTAATTTGTTTAAAAAATAGTATTTTTAGCTGGAGGTTCGTAAGGAACCAAAGAGGTTCCTTACTTGACAATTCTATATGAAATACTTAAACCAACTTCTGGATCATTTCTTAAAATCTTAACCATTTGGTCTGATTTCATAGCATAATATTTAGCAACTGGGTCAGTAATACTCATTTTAGGGAATTTATTTTTAGTTGCTTGATATTTTTCTAATACTTCATTTTCTTCATCAGGAGAAAGAAGAACGTGTTTAGGTACGAAAATATGTTTCGTAATATTAAATGTCATTTTTTGTTGTTCAAAAAATTCTACATTTTTATATAATGGTTTGCTCTTTTCCTTTAATATACTTGTACTCTCTTTATCCTTAAGTAATATAATAATACCAATATTATCATCATTATATTGATTTACAATTTTTTGAACAACACTTTTCATATCATTTTTACCAAAAGCTTTATCTACATGGAAATAAACATAATACTTTTTGGGTTTATCGTCATTTTCAATATATAAATCAATATTTTTTTGGTCATATTGAATCGAAAATTGTTCAAAAGTAATTGCTAACATATGACTTGGAATCACATATCCGCGATCACTAACCATTTCAAGTACGGTTTGACGAACTTTGTATAAATTCTTCTTTTCTTGAAAGTTCATTTTTGACAAAATATATTTATACTATATTATAATATTATATCTTTTCTTTTTATATTACTTATTTAATAATTTATAAAAATCATTTTTTTTATATTTTTTAATAAAATATTTATTTAACAAAATATTTATTCTAAAAATAAGTATCGTAAATAATAATAAATAATATAAATGATTTATAAAAAAATGACGCTAAAGATATCTTAAACTATTATTTAAAAAAATATAAATGTCCTTACAAATTGCTTCTTAGGAAGATCACATAACCTTTGTGTTATGGCCAGTGACATGGGTCCTACGGGATGATAGCTTTCGGCATATATGTATGTGTATAGAAATCTCAAGTAATTGAAAAAGATTACGGTTGTTAGGGTCCGCCTAACAATGATTGGGACATTTTGTCTCTGCATACCTTGAAAAAGGAGGATAGTCGCGATTTTAGTACATTCAGGATTATTATTGATTCTAATATATGAATATCAAGCAAAAAAAAGTTGTAGAATCGGAGGTTTGCTCTTCGACACCAATAAATATTATTATTATATAATAATATTTAGATCCATTGTGATCGGTGATTAGTCCTAAAATTACCTACGTAAAAGTGTTTACACTTCACAAGTTAAAATAACTGTTTTGGAACGCCCAGAATAAGTGGTTTAAGATTGTATCTTTTTAATGAGTTTGGTTGGATTATATTAGATAAATAATAGTTCGTACTCGAGTTGTGCAATGTGGACATGCATACAATCATGTAAAGAGAGTGTTTACACTCTTCCTTGGGATTTGGGCTGTAATGGCTCCTTGGAAGGTTACCTGAACCTTCATTTCCGACTACCAATACAGGGGCGAGATTATTGATAATAATTTTGATATGCGTCTTTCTAACGCACTTAGAACTCTAATTGAGGAAGGTGGGACTGGACGAGCTATTTTTTCTTACGATGATGAATATGGTGAACATTATTCTCATGTTGTTATTTCTAGATTTGGACTTAGACGTCAATTTAATGGAATACCTCAAATGACAGAAGAAGAAGTAATTCAACATTTATTAAATAGTGGTGTTGGGTCGTTTGTAAATAATGGATTAGAAACCTATTATTATCCACACGAAACTGGTATATATGTTGCAAACAGCATGGCTGTAATAAGACAACAAAGTTCCCTTTTTCCTATTCAAATAGGAATGGATATACCTGAATCTCATGACCGATATTTTAATGCTATTTTAGTTCAAGAATATAATGTACCAGAAAATGTACAATTACAATAAAAAATAATTACCTTTTAATTTACAATTACTTTTACTTTACTTTTTATTTTTAATTTACTTTTTACATTAGCATCAAGAAAGATGCATATTATAAATCATAATATTTTTTTAATAAAATAATTTATTATAAAAAAAAGAGTATCGTAAATGATTTATATAAAAAAATTTACCATTTTTAATAAATATAACTATAAAGATTATTAATTTATTATTAAATATACATATTTACGATACTATTTTTTTTAAAAAAAGATGAGTGACCACATTCTTCCTCCTTCTTATGAAATGGCTATGAATGCTACTGCTCCTGAACATGTTCAAATAATAACTCTTTCACCATACTACACGTATGGTCAAGATGATGCTATGGATATGCTTCAATCTCAACGTCTTGGAATTCCTCTTGGAATTTATCAAGATTTCAAGAGAAATATTGTAAAAAATCCAGGTAACGAAATTCGTTATATTTTTTTGCTTGACGATTCAGGTTCAATGCTTGGAGCTCGATGGAATGAGTTAATCAATAATGTGCGTTTAATGGTCCATATTATTGGACATTTTACAACAATTGATGTATACTTTTTAAATCGTGAAGGACGTAAAAATATTCGCTCTTTTGCGGAAATTCAGGCGTGCTTTGCTTGTGATCCTTGTAATGGAACTCCTATGGTTGAAAAGCTAAAACATATATATAAGAGTAATATTTATTCTCACCAAATACTTTGTGTTTTTACTGATGGCGTTCCCAGTGATGGAAGCGTATCAAAGGTAATGGACATGGTACGTGCTAAAAATAGTGTTACTGGATGGGGTACAACATTTGTAATGTGTACTACGGACGATGCTATTGTTTCTGAGTATAATGCTTATGATACAGATGCTCCTCGTGGATGTTTTGAGTGTATTTTTGGTACTCGTTCAATTGGTATCCCACGTTTTGATGTGGTTGATGATTTTGAAAGTGAACGTAATGAAGTACTTGCGAAACGTGGTGCTGATTTTCGATTTGATAGAAATACATATGTTGCGAAATTATCATTAGGATCAATTGATCCTAAATATGATGATATGGATGAATCTGAAAAGGTTAATAGTGAAAATATATATGGTAAGAGTTAAGCTCTAAAGTATATATATGTGCGTATTATATATTATATTAAAATAAATAATAAAAGAAAAGTGGTGAAATCCCACATATTATAAATAAAAATAAAAAGCAATATTTATTCGTTTACTTTAATTAAAATTATTTATAGATTATTTTAGAAGAAATTTATTAAAAAAGAATGAATCAAAATATTATAGTATATGGTGATTTTACACTTGATTTAAAAAAATATCCAAGAAAAGGAACATCTAAAGAAAATACAGATATTATTATAATAACATTTTTAATGCATGAAGAGTATTTAACCAAATGTGCGAAATCATTAGATGATGCTATTAAATATTTTAATGGATGTAAAGAATATTTTTATACTTATCATACTCCAGATAATGTGATTAAACGATATAGTGCTAAAGAAATTATTCAATTACATACAATGATAACAAATCATCCATTAAAAAGTGCAAATGATTATTATAATTTTATGAGAAATTTTCAATATGCTGATCAATGTTATATTTCTTATTTAAAATGTCGTAATTTTTATATGGAACTGTTTAAATCAATAAAAAATGCGAAAGATGCTCATTTTGAACGACGTGATTATTTTTATAAAATAGTTCCACCTATGGAAATATATGGATTTATGAAAAATAATATAGTTGGTCAAATCTATAGCGCATATGAATTAATGGAATTATTTACTTTTACACATTATTTAAAAAATCATAAAATTATTAAAGAATTACCTATACCATCATTTGTTCAAAAAATAAATGAAGAAGAAAATAATAAATATATGAAACGATTATATGAAATACCTAAAAAAAATATATATAAAGCTGAAGAAAATATAGAAAAAGAATTTCAAAATAAAAATGAATTTCAAAATAAAAATGTATTTAGAAAAATTTTAAAAAATAAAAATATTAAGAAAAATGAAGAAGAAGATTTAGAAGAAGAGGAAGAAGAAGATTTAGAAGAAGAGGAAGAAAAAGATTGTGAAGCTTGTAATATTCAACCTAATTTATCACAATTAACTTTTGAAAATTTTCATAAAAAAGATTTATCACAATTAACATTTGACAAATTTCATAAAAAAAATTATAATAATCTTAATAATAATAATTATGAAAATAAAAATCGTGTTACAAATACGTCATTATGGGATTCAAATCAATCATCTATTTTTAATTAATTTTATTTAAGTAATTAAATAAGTAATTAATTTATAATATTTTTTTAAAAAAATATATTATAAAAATATAGAAGTATAAAAATTAAAAATGTCATCTACTGATTTACTTAACGGTCCTATTGAAGATATTCCTACTTGGAACGTCAAAAATAACCCCACAGTTACAGATTTTAACTCTGCTGGTCAAATTACAAATATTACCCCTTTATTCTATTCCATTCTTCAAAATCAACAATTTTTAGATGTTATTCTTCGTCTTAAAAATATGGCTCGTAATTATTACAACCAATCTCGCAAAAACTTTTGCTCTACTGTTAACCTTTCCTCCGTAAATGGTTTTAATCAAGAACGAATTACTATCTATCTTCCTACTGCCGGTGGTATTCTTACAACTGACCCTTCATACGTCACTTATGATTACACTCATCGCACTCTTTTAATGCGCATTCTTCCTGATGGTGTATTACCCACCAAATGGTCTGATACCATTAACCGTACTACCGGTGTTGTTGAATCTGCTTCAGTTCCTGTAAATCTTTTAACTGATAATGAAAAAGTTGTTTATATGTATATTAAAAATGCTGACTTTTTCACTCGTGTTTTACAACTTTTCAAAAACTCTTTCCAATATTATACTGACCAAAAGTTCCAATGTTATAAACTTGTATTCCCAAGTGACTTTTATGAAGGCACTGAAGCTGAACGCACTTTTACTATTACTACTGAATATATGAGAAACATTTATCGTAACTTCTTAGCTAATCCTCGTTATATTCCTTACCAATCATTACCTGCTCCAATTTGTGTAACGAATCCAGTACCTTGTGCTACATGGGACCCTGAAACACAACCCATATAAATGGGGAACCACTTTGGTTCCCTATATCCCCTCCTGCTATAAGGATTTGATTTATATATAAACTTTTTAACATATAATAATTTTTTAAAAAATATTAATTTATTAAAAAATTATTTTTATAAATATATTTTAATCTTAAAAATAAGTTTATAAATATTATAATATATATAATATTTATTTTAGATATAAAAAAATTAAAAATGGGAATTTATACCAGTGACATTGTTTATGGAATAAAAATGGAACAGAAAAATAGTGATGAAAATTGTGATTTAAAGAATGAGTTTATTATACTTTATGAAAAGTATAATGATACTAAAAAAGAGTTTTCAAAAGAAGAAAAATTAGAAGCACTTTCTTTTTATGAAGCTCTTGAAAATAAAAATAAAATCCGATTTTTTATATATACCGAGTGTGCTACAACATATGATCTAGATGATGTACCTTTTTTGATGTGGACACGTGTTGATAAAGATGAGTTTTATGATTTACTTCAAAAATAATTTAATACCAATAAGGAAAACAAAAATTACTTGAATTATAAGTTAATGTACCATCAACAAACCATTTTTTTTCAATTTCTGTAAAAACTGTTCTTATACGTTCTTCTTGTAATTGTCCATTTTTATACCATTTTTTATAAATACCATTATGATTCCAACTTTGATATAAGTCACCTGTATGTGTTCTGCCATTTTTATATGATGCTTCAATAGCCAATATCCCATTTATATACCATACTTTACATAGTCCATCTACTTTACCATTTTTATATAATGATTCAATTTTTAATATTCCGTTGTCATACCATTTTTGTTGTAATCCTTCTTTTAGTCCATTTACATAATTTGACTTTTCACATAATTGTTTATTTTTATACCATTCTGTATATAAGCCATTTATACAATTATTTATATAATTACATTCTATATGAATCTGGTTATTATCATACCAGCATCTATATAATCCATTTAATAATCCATTTATATAATTTATTTCGCTTTGTATTTCTCCGTTAAAATGATATGTTTTACAAACCCCATTTAATAATCCATCAATATAATTTGATTCACTTTTTATTTGACCATTAAAATAATATGTTTTACAAATACCATTTCTTTTTCCATTTTGAATACTTATTTCATCTTCTTTATTTTTAATATTATTTCTACAACACGGACATTTTATTTCATCATTTTGAATATTTTTTATGTAATCATTAAAACATTTTTTACAAAAAGTATGTTTATCATTACAAAATTTAAGTATGTCGGTTTCATTGAAACTTTCCATACAAATCATACAATCAATATTACTCATTTTTGTTATTATTTAATATATATAATAAGTAAAATAAATAAAATATAAAATAAAAAAAAATCACTTTTTATTTTATTTATAAATAAATTTAATTTTATATATTATGAAAAATAATTTAATTTTACTAACCATTATACAATACTAATTATGAAAAATCATAAATATTTATGAAATTTATGTAGGTCTTCCTAAACTTCCTGCGTTTCCTGCGTTTCCTTACTTTTATGAGAAATAAGGTTTTACAAAAAGAAATTTCCAAAAAATAAATAGATTTTTATAAAAAGAAAAAAACGGTTTTTATTTTGTGAACTTAAAAAAGTAAAAACCTTGTTTCTCATAAAAGTAAGGAAACGCAGGAAACGCAGGAAGTTTAGGAAGACCTACATGAATTTCATAAATATTTATGATTTTTCATAAACATATATATATTTGGTAATAAAATATAAATATAATTATTATATTAAATACAAATATTTTATGAAAAAAAATAAAGGTATATAAAGGAATTATTTTATATAAATAATATATAAAAATAAAATGAATTTTAATAAAGAAAATAGTTTTTTTATTTGTCATAGATGTTTACATATAACATTCTTAAAAACTGATATGGAAAAGCATTGTAATCGTTTTAGATTATGTGAAGCAAAATATAATTGTTTATTATCTATTTATGAAGTAAATCAAAAATCTTTAAATAAAAGATATTATTTATGTAACAATAATGTAAAAGAAATTGAAAAATATCATTTAATAAATTTAATAAATAATTATAATGACAAAATAAATATAATCAATAATTTATTTAATTTAAATAAAAATAATAATTATAAAGATTATACACAAGATAATGAAATACAAAATAATAAAATTCAAAGCAAAGAAGAAAATTTATTTGATATAAATAATCAAAATAAAGAAGAAAATTTATTTAATATAAATAATTTTATTATAATAATTGATGGTATAAAACATTATAAATGTCCAGATTGTTTAACAAAATATAAAAAAAAAGAAAATTTTATAAATCATTTAAAAAATATAAAAGCTTGTGAAAATAAAATAACATTAAATAATGCTATTAAAAATAAACTCCAAAATGTGAATAATAATCAAAATATTATAAATAATACTTTACAAAATACACAAAATAATATACAACAAAATATATTAAATAATATACTTAATCAAAATAATTATCAAACTAATAATAATAATTATACTATGAAAATGAATGATTTTATTGAAGATAATTATTCATATGAACATATACCACGTAATTTAATTAAAGATAAAGATTTTTATTTATATAAAAATTTTTTAAAATATGTTATTGATAATGATGATAATAAAAATTTATATTTTGATAATAAATATGCTTTTTTTTATTCAGATGGAGGTTTAAGAAGAATTCCAAATGATAAAGCCGGTTATTTAATATTAGAAAAATTACGTACTACTATTGAATTATATATACATTCAAATCCTGATTCAGAAAATAATGATTATCAACATGTAAATAAATATTATAATACAATGAAAAATAAATATGCTGTTGATACTATTTATAAACCATATGATCCAGAAACTAGAACATATTTATATTGTGAAACTAAAAATATTCGTACTCGTGATAAATGTTTATCAGATATTACATCTGTATTTAATGATTCAAAAGAACGAACAAAAGAAATTATGAAACATAAAGGTTATGATAAAAAAGAAATAGATACTAATTTTCAAATAAATATACCATATTATGAATCAGCTAAAATGCGAAATAAAGCATTTTTACATGATGATTATAAATATTAAAATAAATTAATATATATATATATATAAAATAATAAATTGGTCTTAAAGAACTTTTTAATAATATAAATATATGATTAAAATTATAAAATGGGAAATTTTTTATCAAATTTATCTTATAAACATATTATATATGTAGTTGTATCTATTATTGCTGTTTATGGTATTTATTATTGGTATCAAAATTATGGAAAATCCATGATTGAAAGTAGAAAGCAAAAAGTTATTGAAGATGATTTTGAAAAGTTAACAAATCAATTAAAAGTTGAACATATGAATCAAGTCCGTGAAGAAAATCAAGCTCAAATTCGAAATCACGATGGAGAAAAGCTTTATAATACATCATTATATCCTTTCTTTGATATAAATGTTGGAGACCAAACATTAGGTCGTGTACATTTTGAACTTTTTGATGAAATTGTTCCACGAACTTGTATGAATTTTAGAACATTATGTATGAAATCAGTTACAGGAAAAGGTGAAGCAGATTATAAAGGCGTTCCTTTCCATCGTATTATTAAAAACTTTATGATACAATGTGGTGATACAACAAATGGAGATGGAACTGGTGGTATGTCTATATATGGACGAAATTTTGAAGATGAAAATTTTGAATTAACTCATAATCAAACAGGTCTTCTTTCAATGGCAAATGCTGGACCAAATACAAATGGTTCACAATTCTTTATTACAACAAAAGCACCATTAAAACATTTAGATGGAAAACATGTTGTTTTTGGAATGGTTGTTAAGGGATATGAAATAATTAAAAAGATTGAAAAACTTCAAACAAACCAAGATGATAGTCCAACAGTTCCGGTGTATGTAAGTAATTGTGGTTTAGAAGAGTTAAATGAATAAAAATAAAATTGTTATTATATAATTTAAAGTTTAAATTTTTGTAAAAAATATTCTAAAACTTTATATGGATCATATAAATTTTTAATTACAAAAAATATATCATCATTGCTCATAAAATCATTTAATTGTACAATATAATTTGTATCAAAATATTGTTGAAATTCTTTATAATAAAGAATTTGATATAAAATTGTTTGTAAATATTTTGTATATTTAAAATAATAATTTTTACTTATATTTAAATTTAATAATTCACTTAATTTATTATTAATAATAAATAATTTATGTAGTGGAATAGGTGGATAACTTTTTGAAACCTTTTTTAACATATTTACATTTTGTGTTTTTTCTATTTTTTTACAAAAATTAAAATATTTAGATACTACAACTATATAAACAAATCCTATTAAATCACTTTTATATTTTTTTATTAATAATGAATTTTTATTTAAATCATTATGATATTTATCATGATCTATTTTTCCAAAATCTATTAATTGTACATAGTATCCATATGTTGGTATTTCTTTATTTAATATATTTATATATTTTTCTGTTGTTTTTACTAAACCAACATTTTCAATATGTAAATCGTGATGTGTATATCCGTGTAAGTTTAATATATATATGTTATATAATAATTGTAATAATAATGCGTTAAAAATTTTATTTTTAAAATATTTCCAACTTTTTAATAAATCAAGAAGTGTACTATCTATTAAATTATAAAAATAATGTATACAATATGGCAAATTTTTATATGCTAAAACTTTATTTTTATGAAATGTATTTTTTAATATATAATTATAATCAAAATTACAATCATTTGTTATATAATAATCATATAAATTCATAAAATTATTTGGATATTTTTTTGCTATATTTTCAAAAAAATCTAATTGTCGTAATACGGATGAATCATAATTATTTATTAATTCTTTTTCAGATATTTTTTCAACTTTATACGCATATTTATTTTTATGATTATCTTCTACTAAATAAACAATTCCATGTAAACCATGTGAAATTGTTTTTAATATTTTATATTTATTAAATAATAAACCATTTTCACTTTTATCATAATTTATTACATCTTTTATTTTCATATTATTTGTTAATAAATCATTTTTTTTTAAAAATAATGATTTAGAAGATGATTTAGAAGATGATTTTAAAAATGATTTAGAAGATGATTTAGAAGATGATTTAGAAGATGATTTAGAAGATGATTTAGAAGATGATTTAGAAGATGATTTAGAAGATGATTTAGAACTTTTTTTTAAAATATTACCCATTTATAAAAAATGATTATCTATAATAAAGTAATTTAAAAAAATAAATAAAAAATGATTTTATTTTTAAATATAAAAATAAAATCAAAAAGTTATACAAAAAAGTTATACCGCAAAATAAAAAATGTATATTAATTTATCAAATATACCACAATGGGTTTTAGAAAACTCCGTTTTTTTTAAAACGCTAAAAGAAGATTGTATCAATGATAATGATAATTATGATAATTATTATATACCTCTTTTAAATCATTATGATCAAACATTTGATTTTATGAATGTTTTTCAAAAAAACGAACCTTATTTAAATCTTGATAATTATATATCTATTTATTTAGATTTATATATTTTTCTTGATTTTATTGGATTTGAAATTCCTTTTTATCAATTGATTCAACCTAAAGATTATAAACATATTTCACATATATTATTTGAAAATAATGAATTATATAATCATTTTGTAAATCAAATTATTGGAGTTCAATATTATGCTTTTCATATTAAAGAATTTAATAATATTAAAAAAGATGAAATAGATATATATCTTCAAAAAAGTATTGAAAATAATGATTATGAATGGATAGTTTGGTTTATAAAAAATGTAGATAATCTTTGGGATTATGAGCATATATTATTTAATTTTGATTATAGTAATGTTTCAACAAAAACATTTGATTTATTATATAATATAAATAATGTATGTTATCCAAATATATGTGAATCCATTATTAAATATCGGAAAAGTGAACTATTTATAAAATATGTAAACAAAATAAAAAGTACATATCATAATGAATCATTATTACGGTTAGCTTTTGAACGGCAACCTAAAGAAAATTTAATTACACATATGGAATTTATAAAATTGATGTTAAATAATGGGTATGAATTTCATTTTGTTTATGAATATTCAAAACATACATATTATTCAAATAATCGGTTAATAATGGATTATATGTATGAAAACTATAAAGAAAAAATTAATAAAAATGTTGTTGATATATGTCCAGTAATACATTATTTATCATTAAATAGTAATATTTGTACGTATAAAGAAAAATGTGATATATTAGATTTTTTTATAATTAATTATAATGGAATTTTTAAAATGGAAAAGTTATTACAATTTGTATTTAAAACAGAAAATCAAATATCTAATAATGATAAAAATAGATATGATTTACAATTTATTTTAACTTTTATGGAACGTGTAGGTCATAGTAATAATATATATTCATATATGTTATATTTATATTTTAATTATAAACCTGGAATTGAAACTTATATTGAATCTTCAAAATATAATGATATATATGATATTATTAAATTTAGAAATACTTTTAAATATGTATTGACTTATAAAAATGTGGATTATGTAAACTTTTATATTACACATAAATTATATAGTAATGATGATAATCTATATGATAATTCATATTATATAAAATACGCAACATATGATATAAATATATTTAAAATGCTTTATATAAATAAAATTGGAATTATAGATTTACGCGATCCTATATTTATGGATGCTTATTCTAATAGTAATATTAATGTAATATTATTTATGATTCAAAATAAATATGTTCCATCAAAGTATGTTAAAAATATGATATCAACTGATTATAATCAACATCTTGGAATAAATCAAGTAGAAATAAATGGAGTAATTCAAGTAGAAAAATATTATACAAATATTGAATTTGAAAATAAAGAAAAGATTTATAAAATGATTTGTGTAAATTAGTTAACAAAATAATTTTAATTTTTTATAATTTTAATTTATTTTAACAAAAATAAAATAATATATATAAAGATTTTATATATAGTATATAAAAGAAATTATAGAAATATAATTTATTAATTTATTATTTTATTATGAGTTATCGAAAAAATAGCTTAAAAAAAGTTTCATTTATATCTAACTCTTTAAGTTATAATAAAGAAGAAATAAAAGGAATATTAAGTGAAGTTATTTATTTTAGTTTTTATGAACCATTAAATTTTGAAAATAATGATTATAAATATAATTGTTATTATATGAATTATGAAGATTATGAAAATAAAGTAAATCGGTTTGATAGTTTTGTATATATAAAAACAAAATATGGACATATTAAATACAAAATGCAAAAACGAAAAAAAGTAGTAATTGATTTTTATTACAAAGAAGATTTAAGTGAAGCGGAGATTATAGATTGTGGCAAATTAATTGAATTACATATTGCTGGTTATGAATATTTTGAACCAATTGATTCAGTAATGTTTTCAAATTCTATTGAATTAATTTAATTTTTATAATATTTTTTTTTATATAAAATATTTTTTAATATATAATATTTTTATGTATTAAATTTAATATATTTTTTATATATTTTTTATATATTTTTTATATATTTTTTATATATTTTTTATATATTTTTTATATATTTTTTATATATTTTTTTTATATTTTT
>JACCDW010377312.1_pt1 | contig 13010 bp, 14 predicted proteins | sample 7449781 | NCBI WGS metagenome assembly JACCDW01 (sample SAMN15323449, study PRJNA562643) | freshwater metagenome | isolation source: river surface water | place: USA:Blue River Watershed | collected 2017-08-18 | reverse complement strand
GGTTTGAACTAGAGAACGTAGAAACTAGCCTAGCCTTTTGGGCAGCCGTTTTCTATTGGCTTTCCGCTAATCCGGTCTTTGACCCATTGAAGATACATGGGCGCTGAAACGCCTGGGGTCGCGAAGTGTGTTTGCTCACCAGGTAGTTGAATGCGGCTCACGTTTGCGCCCATCGCACACATTTTCTTTTGGTATATCTCGTGCATGACTGGAGGCACCGTCGTATCTTTTGTGCCCCAGTAGATAATCACAGGTGCAGTGGGTTTGACAGGTTTGACGCTGCCATCAATAAACGCTTTGAGCCATGCGAGTGAGTTACTAGGCTCTGGCTTTACAAGCGACTGATATCGGTCGCCGTAGGCGTAATTAAAGGTATCCGCCATCACGTGGACACACTTATTACTTGATAACTTTTCGGCAATTTGTGCGCCGTCCTCGGTCAGTATATCTGTCAATTTAAGATTAGGATATGCGGCCTGAGTACCCCACAAGCCCATCATAAAATGGGTAAATAAGAAAACGTTCGGAACGTTGGCTGCGGTGAATTCTTTCATTAGTTTGTTCGCACCTGCTTCGTCGGCCGGAAGCATCGGAAGCACGGCAGCTAAGTCTTCCGGAGCCAGCGCGACGTATCCTAAGTACTGAAGGTTGTCGGCGACGGTTCCTTTTTGGGCTTGATAATCTAATAAACTTGCTGCCGCAATCGCTGCCCCACCACCTTGCGACCAGCCGTACAACACTGTCTTTTTGCCTGCACCCACTTCCTTCATCGAGCTTGCTGCTCTGGCGGAGTTGATGACATCTCTGCCATTCGTTCCTGCTACCGCATACTGATGTTTACCACCACCACCTAAGCCTTGGTAGTCTGTCGCGACGACGACATAACCCTCGTTAATAAACTCTTGGCCATTTGGAATTCCAAAATCGGTCCAAGAGTTTCCCTCCGGTAGAAAATACTGATTGAGTGCACGGGTTGGATCAATTATTTGTGATGGACCACAGTTTTGAGCAGAGCCCGTTGTGCCGTGCGCCCAAGCCATAATGGGTCGACCTTCCGCTGGCGCTGGGCCAACCGGTGCGATGATGAGGGCGGTAGCAATGGTTTTGCGGCCGCCCACATCAGACGAGATATAGGCGATTTTCCAGGCCTGTGCGCCTTTGAGCGACGTCGGGATTTGCTCCTTTTTAATCACTTCGCCCAAAGCGCCAGTCGGACTCATTTTCATGACTGATTCGTAAAATGGCGCGACAGGCGGCGATGCAAACGCACTTGCATACGAAACGCACATGCAAGACAAGATTAGTTTTTTGACGAGCGAAGTCATAGTGTTACCCCAGGTGTCCGACTTGAACAAAAATTCTACAGACTTCTTTGCTAAAAGGTTGGTGCAAACTCATGCATGACCTCAGGCCCAGAATTGCTTAATTTGTGGCGCTTCAGTTTTTGCTCGTTCGTAGCCTGTTCGTAACGCAACAGCAATTTGCTTTGGATCGAGTAGGTCAATACCCTTTGGCGTACCGGCAATCACCCACTTTACTTTTGTGCCAGTAGCTTTGATGTCTTCAATGTTTTGAGCGATAGGATGGGGAATCGTAGTGAGGATCGGGCCGGTTACACCGTCAGTTAACGTGATGACCAAAGCCCTCTTTGAGCCGGCGACTAGGTCCACATGGGCCGGGTTCGAACAAATACCCCCATCCATGACATAGCGCTGGCCTAGCAGCGTTGGGCCAGCAACTCCAGGTAAAGAGCTACTAGCGGCTGCGCCATGCGCTAAGGCGATGCCGTTCTTTCTCGCTGTTTGTTGCCCTACAACGATGCGCTCACCTGTATAGCAATCAATACCCGTCGTATACATCCGATTTGTCGGCCAATCTGTTTTGCTGTCGCCGGTTAAAAGTGCAGCGAGTCTTTCAAGGCGTTCACCATTTAGTTTATTGCTCGCTGCAAGCGCAGCATGACCGATTACTTTGCGCGTCGCAATACTTCCATCGGTTGCGCTCATGTTGATTTGAGCCGCCCTCAGCTGGCTGATATTGGGTTTGGCTACGGGCGCAATTTTGGCCAAAATCTCAGGAAACTTACCGAAGAAATCAAACTCAGTACGCAGACGATTAAATTCCCCAGACATTAAGGATGAACCAACGTAGGATCCAGCAGAGGTGCCCACAACCATTTCGGGCAGTTGGGCCATATTTAATCCCGCCTCAAAAAGGCCATGGAGAAACCCGCAATACCAAGCGATGTAATACTCCCCGCCGCCACCGAGCACCAATGTTCGGTCAAGTCCTTTGGCCAATGTTGAAACCGTGGGTTTGGTGGCAATCGGTATAACTAACCCATCGTCAACAAATAATTTGCTCGATATTTCATCTGCCCGCGCTTTTATGGCGGACTTTAGTGCCATTGATTGCGCTTGGACTGAGCCAACGGCTGCTCCGGAGGCGCCGGTCACGGCCACTGCGCTTGCAGCAGAGGTTTTTAAAAAATTCCGGCGTGAGGATTGCGCCATGTCAGCTCCCATTACGAGTCGCCCATTGTAGTTGAGGAGATGCGTTATTCCTCTAATAAGCTTCTGAGCATCCATGCAGTTTTTTCGTGCACATCGATGCGTTGAGTTAATACATCTGCCGTGGGCTGATCATTCGCAGCATCAACCACAGAAAATAATGTCCTGGCAGTTTTTGCGGTAGCCTCTTGCGCCTTCACCAAGTGCCGAATCATGTCTTCAGCTTTAGGTACACCGCTGATTTCTTTAATAGAGGATCGCTTTACAAACTCGCTGTATGTCCCGGGTGCTGGATAGCCCAAGGCACGAATTCTCTCTGCAATAACATCCAACGCTGCCCATTGTTCTGTGTATTGCGTCATGAACATCGTATGCAACGTATTGAACTGAGGACCCTTTACGTTCCAGTGGAAGTTATGGGTCATCATGTATAGCGTGTAGCTATCCGCGAGAAGATTGGAAAGGCCCTCAGCAATTTTCTTCCGGTTAGATTCGGAAATGCCAATATCGATCTCGATATTTTTGATTTTTTTGTTTGTCATACGTTTCACCTATTGGTTTATTTGATTAATTGAGCTACTGGTAAAAGTACTCGCTCTAAATTGTGCTGAAGTTATTCTCGCGTGTTTCGATTAATAGTTCAAGATAAATGAATTTATAGTTTCGATAGCCAACGCCAATTTCCTTTGCTCATCCTTGTTTTGGCTGTACGAGTCACTCTCCGTCTGGGATTAGCCCGGAATTAAACTGAGTCCAGGATGATTAACTGTCGATGCATCTATAGAATGAGCCTCAAGCGGTACAAATCGAACTTTTTTAAACGTACAAATTTATGCGCGACAAACAGACAATTATTGAAACTCTAGGCCTGCAGCCGCACCCCGAAGGTGGCTTTTATAAAGAGACGTATCGATCGAACATCGCGGTTAAGAGGTCGGGTGAAGAAGACAATAAAAGTGCTCTCACTAGTATTTACTACCTGCTTGACGGTAATGATTTCTCAGCTTGGCATCGAATTAAGTCGGACGAAACTTGGTACTTTCATCTCGGCTGCGACTTATGTATTTATTTTTTTGACGAACACAAATCACTCCAGACGGTCCAACTCGGACTGACAGCGAAACGTCTTCAAACTACCGTTCCTGCCAATACCTGGTTTGCAGCAAAGCCGACAAGCGAAAATGAATTCTGCCTTGTGAGCTGTGCTGTTGCACCCGGCTTCGAATTTAATGAATTTGAAATCGCGGAGCGTGAGGCGTTAACAAAGGAATTTGGAAAGTCAGCCGGAAACATCGAGATGATTCACAAGCTGACTCGAATCACTCAGGCGTGTAAAGTTTTTTGAGACGGTGTAGTTGGTAATCAACTCGATTCTTCAGCATACCCGTGATTGTCTCTGCATTTGGAGAGAAGTACCTCATTACGTCATCTTTTAGATTGTAGAGTGGCCAATTTGCTTGTCCCTCTAAATTTGGATTTCCAGTCTTTGCAAACTGTGCCCAACTAGCCGCCATTTTTTCAGATGTGGCAATATCCTGAGGATCGCTTTTATTAGTGCTTGGATAAAAATACATCGGCCAGGTACCTGTTCTGTTTTCAGCAATTGCTGCTTCGAGAGGTGCGCAACGATTTGCAGAGGTCTCAACGGCGGTGGTTGCTTGAGGGATTAAGCCGTAGCTGCCAAATACATAGCTGATATCGAATGCATGGGGCACCCCGGGATAGGCTGAACGAATGTTCTTGGTTAAATAGTCAAAGTAGTAGGCATATCCCGGTGCGACACCGTTCATACTATCTGCCAAAAATTTAGTGCTGGCACGAAACAACATATCGCCCATCACGGCAGCTGATACTGAGCACTGCTCAGCAATATCACCGTACAACTTGGTTAGAGTGTCTAAGTCTGCATGATAGGCCCTCGCAAGAGCCTCCATGGGAGGTTGATTAAACACGAAAAGGCTCGCATCCCACGAATTTGTGCCGATCATAAACGGTACTTTGGCCTGTCGGCGGGCAGCGAAAAGAGGAACCGGATCACCTTTGAGAATCTGCCCGTCAATCATGGCACTACCAAATTCGCCTTCTTTTAAATTGGCCGGGGTAAGAACCAATTTCTGCGTAGGCAAGTTTCGGAGTTCTTGTAATGAATGCGCTCCGAGGGTTGCCATATATTTTTCAGCAATGTCAGTTGCTGGCGCTAATCCTAGGCGCGGTTCTGTTAAGCCTCGGATTGGACTTTGCTGCGCGCTCTGTGCAATAGCTCTGTGGAATAGGCCCCTGGCAGCATCCGATACCATTAGCCAAGTCACGCTGCGTGCGCCAGCCGATTCGCCAAATATCGTGACTTTATTCGGATCACCACCGAACGCCGCAATATTGCGATTGACCCATTTTAGAACAGCAATCTGATCCATTGTGCCGTAGTTGCCAACAGGCTCGCCTTTTGCTTTTGCCTCCTCAACTAGTTCTTTGCTGGCAAAAAATCCCAACGAACCTAAGCGGTAATCAAACGTCACAACGATGACATCATTCTTTACTAAATTAATCGGTACATACAACGGGTCTTTAGCGCCATCAGTCTGTAACGCTCCGCCGTGTATCCATATCATAACGGGTAAGTTTTTACCGGTCTTTTGGGGCGTAAATACATTGAGCTTTAAACAATCTTCGTTACCCGGTAAGTCGAGACCTGTACTTAAATTTTTTTCATACATCTGTGGACACGAATCGCCAAACTTCGATGCATCGCGAGTGCCACTCCAAGAGGCTGCGGACTGTGGAGGGCGCCAACGCAAATCACCAACCGGTGGTGCCGCATAGGGGATATTTTTAAACACATTCATGTTGTATTCGGTTGCGCCTTGAAGAGAGCCTGTCTCAACTTTTGCGATTGGTCTCGTTGCATTCGCAACGCTATTTAAGGCGACAGTAGTCAGTAGAAATACAAGAATTCGTTTCATATTAATTTTCTACTTTGATTAAAATTATCCGCACACTGGGTCACAGACACAAAGTGCATGAGGTGATGATGTCGCACAACGATCATATAAAATCATCTAGTCACCCCAAATGCTCCAATTCAACGTCGGTGGAGAGGGCTGATTCCATGAAACTGGATACTTCTTTGTGCCCACGCCTAGTCGACTCCAAATGTAGGCGACCAACGTAATAATGCTGATGCCCACTAACACTGTTAGTCCAATATGGCTAAAGTTGGCATGCGCTTGAATCATAATCAGCGGGTTAGCGCCTGCTGGGGGATGCACGGTACGGGTGAGGAGTAGTACGCAAATTGTTATGACGACCGCTATGACCGAGACCCAAGTCGAATCCCCGAGGACCTGAACACAAATAATTCCAATCAAGCTACTAAATAAGTGTCCGCCAAAGACGGCTCGTGGCTGTGCCGCAGGTGTTGTGGAAAGCCCGAATAAGAATAATGTTGTTCCGCCTAATGAGGCCAACAACAAAGGGCTTGTGGCTTTAGTCGCGAGGAGGGTTAGCGCGATAGCGATACCGGCTCCCATTGACACCCAGATCAATCGAAGTAATGTAGTTTTCATTCTAAGTTTGACGCGCAGTGCTTGGTTCGAGTGGATTTCGTGTTTCAGTCTTGTGGGCAACGGTTCATTCTTCCCGCCATCAGTGAGACTTAATAAAGTTTGCCATGTCTTCAATAAGCTTAGCTTTTGCGCTTTGATCCGAACCAGTCCAGGAGAAGGTAGTCAGGTTAGTGCCGTATGTAAGCATTTTTCGATCGATGGTTCCAAACATTATGGCGTGCGCCGCCTGCTCGTAAAACCAAATTTCAAGATCGGCACCCTGAGCGATTTGTTGTTGGGACCACTCCAGCGGGGACGGAGCTAATTGATCCGAGTTTAATCGTCGATTGCATTTTTCTGCGATACCTACAGGTGTAAGTGGATCGCGAGCAATATACTTGCAAGGCGCTCTTCTTGACCAAATCCAATCGTCTTGTGCCAAACCGCCGTAGTTATCGAGTTTGCCGTTGATCATGCGCACTGGCACCGCAATATTGTCCGGGAATCCGATCCCAGCTTGTGGAGATCCCTCGGCGAACACACCTTTTACAAATTCTGGATCAACGAGAGAGGCCATATTCAATACAACCGCGCCGCCATTCGAGACACCTTGAAAAAATATTCTACGCGTATCGATCTCCGACTGTTTGAGCGCCCAATGATATGCGCCGAGTGTGACTTTAAAGATCATGCGCTGCCTGGCTTCATTGCTGACCTGTGATCCAAACACCTGATAGCCTTGATCAAATCCGTTCATTTGATAGGCGTCGTAGACTAAAGTCGCGAAACCTTCCCTGTTTAAAGCAGTCGCCATGTTCTGTTCAAGTTTTCCAAGGCCACCGCCGCCATGCGCAATGATCACTAATGGCGGCTTTCCCTCAATCTTGGGCCCAAAAAATTTTGAATTGAGAGAGAGATCAACCGAGCGATGACAGGGGTCGAACTCCGCTAATGGTCCCTGGACAGTATGGAATTTTTCACGTATGAGGACTAATTCTGCAATGCCCGGGGGGGCAGGTTTGCATTCTGGCTTTTGAGCTAACGCATGGCTGCTCAGGAGGGGATGAACCAGCAGACTAAAAAGAAGAACAAGAAAAAGATGCATTAGTGCTGCTCCACAATTTCCGCTGAAGTCTTGCGATCAACATGTTTTGAGTTAAATTCCGCTCGGTGTATGTTCGTTGCTCACGCCAAAAATTTTTGTGTATCTAAACATGATGACAACGAGCGGACAAGTGCTTCAGCGTGATGCGATGCGTCGCCCTAACATGACGCGCGATGTCTTCGCCGAGAGAATTGGTGTCAGACGTAGAACCCTAGACAGACGCTTGCTGTTGGATGAGCCGAAGGAATATCATTTGGTCTCCGGGGTGGGTCGACGATTTGTTCATGAGACCTCGTCCAAGACTGACTCAGTTAACTCGTGGCGACGTTGAAGAGCATCAGTTGATTGGTTCCAAAAGCGATACCTATTTTCCGATCGGGTGTTTCACATAGCCCTCGCGCGTTTGTGGAAGTTTTGCGCCTAGAACAGCACTTGCGACTTGTGTCCGTAGTATCTGAGCGGTACCCCCGGCAATCGTAAACATTCGGGCGTCGCGCACGTGGCGTTCAGCAGCAAGTTCGCGTGAGTAACCACTAGATCCAAAGAGTTGTAGTGAATCATTGGTAACTTTAATGGCGGTCTCCGCGGCAATGACCTTGGCTTGCGCGGCCAATTTTAAGTCTGGGAAGCTACCCACCGGCACATTGGCTGCGCGATGAAGCATCAGCCGCGCGGCATCAAGAGCGATAGACATATCTGCGATCATCCACTGCAATCCTTGAAACTCAGCAATCGATCGGCCAAACTGTTTACGCTCTTTGCTGTACTGAACAGCTTCTTCAAAGGCGCCAACGGCGATACCAAGCGCCACCGTTCCAGCCCCCACTCGTTGTGCGTTGTATGCGTTCATGAGTGCAGCAAAGCCTTTACGTAAATCACCAAGCGGCTTTAATGCCATCGATTCATGGACCTCAAGGTTGATGAAATCAACATAGGTTTCGGGTATGCCGCGTACACCCATTGCAGGTGTACGTTTAGCAATCACGAGTTCTTTTGGTTCGTTGCCATCACGTACAACGATAAAGCCACCTATGCCTTGCTCAATGCCATCTTCGAACACACGTGCAAAAATCAGATGCAGTCGCGAGACTCCGCCACCAGTGATCCAGTATTTTTGACCATTGATAATGTATCGATCCCCTTTCTTGTCTGCGCGCGTGGTCATTTCACTCGCGGCACTTCCCGCATTGGGTTCAGAGATACAGATAGCCGGCTTATCGCCAGACAATACGCACTCAGCGGCAATTTTTTTTTGTTCTTCGGTGCCATAGGCCATGATGGCACCAATTGCGCCCATGTTCGCCTCAACGGTGATGCGTCCCATGGTCGCACAGGCTTTGGCCATCTCTTCGATCACGAGTGTCGTTTCAAGGTAGCCAAGGCCGCGGCCGCCGTACGCCTTTGGCACAGTCATTCCCATGAATCCTGCTGCATTCAGTTTGGCAATGTTGTCCCAAGGGTAAGCCTCTGTGGCATCGGTCTGGGCTGCGGTTGCCTTGAAAACTGTTTGTGCTAACTCACGCGCTTGGGCTTGAATTGCGATTTGTTCTTGCGTCAAGATTGTCATTTTTGTTGTTCGTCAGTAGGTTCAATGTTGTCCGAGCCAGTCACGCAAAATCTCCTGTTCGTGCTGGTTACGAATGGGCGGAGCGTACTTGTATCGTACTGGAGTTTTAGAGAGTTTCAATGGGTTGGCGATCAGGCTCACTTCCCCAGATCCTGCAAGAGGGTGTGGCATCCTTACCTCAGCGCCTCGGTGCTGCAGATGCGGATCATTAAAAACTTGTTCGAGGTTGTTGACGGGTCCGGATGGGACACCAACTTTTTCGCAGGCAGCGAGCCAGTATGCGCGCGATTTCTTTTGAAGCGCCGCTGTGACGATATCTACTACTGCATGTCGATTCTTCACTCGCGAAACGTTTGTCGAGTATTTGGGGTCTTCTGCAATGTCAGCAATATCGGCAATATGGCAGAGCTTTCTAAATTGGCTGTCATTACCGGCGGCGATAATAATCGGATCATCGGCAGTTGGAAACACCTGATAAGGCACGATATTTGGGTGTCCGTTGCCAAGCCTGACGGGATTCTCTTTGGAGTTGAGATAACTCGTGCCTGCATTGATGAGCCATGACACTTGAGTATCGAGCAGTGATACATCAATCTGTTGGCCCATTCCTGTTTGGTCTCGGTGTCGCAAGGCTGCTAAGATGCCAACAGTTGCGTACATGCCTGTCATGACGTCAGCAATTCCGACCCCCACCTTCATAGGTTGACCTTCCGGCTCGCCCGTTAGGCTCATAATTCCGCCCATGCCTTGAATTAGAAAGTCGTAACCAGCGCGCGTGGCGTATGGGCCTGTCTGTCCAAATCCCGTGATTGAGCAATACACCAATCGGGGAAACCGCTCTTTGATTTGGTCATAGGCTAGGCCATAGCTACTCAGTCCACCTACTTTGTAGTTTTCAACCAAGATGTCAGCATTTTCAAGCAAGCGCATGATGAGATTTTGCCCTTCCGCGCTTGCAATATCGATTTCGATGGATCGTTTGTTTCTGTTGGCACACAAGTAATAAGCGCTTTCAGACGTAGGCTGACCGTCAGCATCTTCAACGAAGGGAGGACCCCACTTGCGCGTGTCATCACCTTCGCCAGGCTTTTCAACTTTGACAACATCGGCACCAAGGTCACCGAGGAGTTGTGCTGCTGAGGGACCTGCGAGGATGCGTGATAGATCCAATACACGAATGCCGGTGAGAGCAGTTGGATGCATTGCCTACTCCATTCATTTATTTTTTAATTTTTGACATAACTGCTTAAACGTCATCACTTAAGCCTTAGCGATATCATCATAGCGGGCATTTAAATTAGCGTACAGTAATACGATCGATTTGCTTAGATAGTTAGTTTCAAGCCTATATGCTTTGCCAATAGCTGCAGAGCGTTTTGACGTTTTACTTGCACACCCTTTAACTAAGCACGCCAGCTTCCGTTGTAATGTCACTATAGTTTTACTTCAACTTGTATGCAGCATGACAGGCTACACAGGCTTGAGTAGTCATGCTCAGCGCCAGCAACGCCGGCTTAATATCCCCAGTTGCACTAGCGGTTTGCACCTCAATCGCAAACTTGCTGGCACTACGATGCATTTGTGTGCCAATATCTTGCATCCCTTTAGGCATAAATTTGGCATTCTCGTGCGCATTGTGCGCTTTTAATGCCGTCTGCCCTAGGCGCGTCTCAGCAATTTCAGCGGCTTTATCATATTGGCTATTTCCCATTGCCTCTTGAATCTGGCTGATTGCTAGTAAGTGATCTCTCATGCTAGTGAGGGTGTGCTCCTTCATTGCGGCAGGGAACTCGACGGTGACTCGTATATCTGTTGACGACGCAGTATGACGATGGTTGTGTTGAGCAACTGCAAGCGAGAGCGACAGCATTCCGCAAACGCTCAGAGCGGCGTAGGTGATGGCTTTTAAGATTTTCATAAGCGTGGTCGATGTAAATACTTAGTTGGAATAAAAAACATCCGTTATTGCCTTTTGGTGATGTAATCTCGCGTCTGAACCGCCAAAATGGCTGCTTGTAGTCCGCACGTGGGACTAGTGAGCGGTCTTTGCTGATTCTTGACTAGACTAGCCGCGCCTGACATTGACGCTTGAGCAAAGGCTACTACTTCTGCGCCTGCTCCATATGCACCATCTGCGGCCTGGGCAATAGATGACAGGTAGGCATCTATTTCACCAGACCGAAAAAGATGCCATGCGTCTGGGATTAGTTGAATTTCAAGTTTTGTATCCTTTCCCTGTGCTACTGATAAAAACAAGTTTGAGGTCGGGTCAATCGTAGTGGCGGCAGTGCACAGCACCGTCACACGATTGCCAAGTGATACGGCGCGAGTAGCCAAGGCTTCATCAACGCGGATCACAGGTGTTGTCGTGATAGTCGGCATACCATCGACGCATGATCCTAAGGTCGAGCAAGTTAAGATCACTGCATCATTATCATTACAGAGTTGGAGCAACGCATTCATCGTATCCGAAATGATCTGCGTCGTTAGTCCTCCCGCTTGTTCGGCTGCCGCAAGAAGGTCTACTCGCGTACTGTGAGTCAGATGTGCGGTCGGAAGACTAAGCTCTTTTGCCGCTGCGTTAAACACGTCAATATTGCTGTGGGCGGTATGTAAGCAACCTATTCGCATCTAATTCACCATTGTTCTGTCGGACACTCAATATTAGTCTTCAGAGCAATAAATAGAAATTTGGGCAGAAAGATCCATCTTAACGCCCACATAAGCAAAACCCCCAGCGCTAACGCAGGGGGTTTTTAGTTTCAGACGGTCGCCCGGGGCGGAATCGACCGAGGCCTGAGGATGTCGATCCTAGTCACCATCAATTAGTAAACCTCGTCATGATCCCCAACATTGATAAGAATGATTTCATTTTCAGTAATGATGAGTTCAAGCGTAATCCTGTACTTCAGATTGATCGAGACGCTGTGCAGACCAGCGAGCTTTCCTTTGAGGCTATGTAGTCGAAGGGTAGGGTGATGAGGGCTTACCGTTAGCAGTTCAAGGGTCTTGGTGTACTGAATCAGTGCCTTTGGATGTTGCTTAATGAATTTGGCAGCCTTTCGGTTGTATTGCTCTGTAAAAATTAACTGCCAGGTCATGCGGCTAACTTTGTGTTGAGCTTATTGATGCGACGAATATGCTGGGCAACGGTTTCTTTTACAAAGCGGCCCGCTTCAAGATCGGCTTTAGATTCAGCAAGTGCGGCTTCAAGTTCGCATTCACGAAGATACTGATAGTGTTCTTCGCTCATCACGATGTACTTAACTTGGCCGCGCACGGAAACAGCGACCTCAGGTTGCGTGGTGAGCGCTTCCTCGATTGCTTTCACCCCTTTTGTTTTAAGGTCGTTGGCTGAGATTGTGCTCATGATGAATCCCTGTTTAGTATTGCTGACAGTATAGTTAATCGTACGATTAAAAGCACTATCAATCACGTAGAAACATCCAGTTACAACCTCACAAAAGCAAAAACCCCAGCGCGAACGCAGGGGCTTTTTCAGTTTCAGATGGTGGCCCGAGGCGGACTCGATCATGGCCTTAGGATGTTCGATCCTAGCCGTTCAAAGGTTTAATCATAATGATAGTGGCAAGCAATAATGACTAACTGATCTTTTTCAATCGCATAGACCAAGCGATTAACATCGTCTATACGCCTAGACCATAAACCAGAAAGATTTTCTTTCAATGCTTCAGGCTTACCAATGCCATCTTCTGGCGAGCGCATAGTTTCTTTTATCAGCAGATTGATACGCTTGAGTGTTTTCTTATCCTGCCCTTGCCAATAAACATAATCAGACCAAGCCGCATTGGTCCATACGAGCTTACTTAGCATCAACCAGCGCCTTTGGCTTAACTTGCCCTTTGCGATACTGCGCTAATGATTTTTCCAGATGTTTTACGTTGGCGGGAGATTTCATTAAATGGAATGTTTCCATCATGCTGTTGTAGGTGTCGAGAGACATGACAACTGCGTCCTCGGCATCTCTACGGGAAATAATGGTTACGTCGCAATCTGCCACGACTTGATCAATAACTTGCTTGAATTGGTTTCTGGCATCAGAAAAATTAATAACTCGCATGATTGGCTCTAAGTTGTCTTGTAAGTTGTACAAGTATACAGAGGACGATTTTTTCGTACAAGCAGTCCTAATCATCGTCAGAAACATCCAGTTACAGGCCCACAAAAGCAAAAACCCCAGCGCGAACGCAGGGGTTTTTTCAGTTTCAGATGGTGGCCCGGGGCGGAATCGAACCACCGACACAAGGATTTTCAATCCTCTGCTC
>JACCDW010932502.1_pt1 | contig 13012 bp, 12 predicted proteins | sample 7449781 | NCBI WGS metagenome assembly JACCDW01 (sample SAMN15323449, study PRJNA562643) | freshwater metagenome | isolation source: river surface water | place: USA:Blue River Watershed | collected 2017-08-18 | reverse complement strand
CTGTGGCGGGCTTGCTCAAGTTCAACAAGAACACGGTGCAACGTATCTTTCAAATACGAGGTTGGCAGGTCAAGCAACGCCCGATCGGGGCGTGAGCAAGGAGCGACTGGCCCGGGCGTTCAACGTCAAACTCAGCTCCATCAACCGGCGTATCAATCTGCTCGAAGGCATCTGCCCCGAGGCCATCGAGCTGTTGCAAGACAAATAGTTCACCCCAGACGTCACGCGCATCCTGCGCAACAGGAAGGCCGCCCGCCAAGTGGAGGCGGTGGAGCTGATGATCGCCAGCACCACCACCACCGTGGCCCACGCCGAGGCCCTGCTCAAGGCCACGCCCCCCGGGCAGCGCACCGACGTGAAGCCCGCCGAGCGGGAGAAGAAGACCGCGCCTATCGAGCAGATCGAGAAGCTGGAAAAGGAGATGAGCCAGGTGCAGGAGTCTTACGCCCTAGCTGAAGAGAACTACGGCTCTGACCTGCTCAACTTGGTTGTGGCCAAGGGCTATCTCACCAAGCTGCTGGACAACGAGGCAGTCAAGAGCTAAGTGGCCGCCACGAGCCTGAAATCCTGCCCCACCTGGAGCTGGTGGTGAACGCCGTCAGCATGGAAGAGGCGGTACATCAGCAACAGGATGCAGAGGCCTGAACCCTTTTACTCTTGAGAAATGTTTTTTATGACGGAGTGGACCGTACGGCAGAGCACCGGGTAGAATGTTCAAGTTCTTACAGAACTTTACTTCGCTACTCCCTGCGACCGCGCTTGCTGAATGTGATTCGGCATTGCGGTAGCTTGCTTAAAACACATTGAAGCCCACATCGTACAGAGAAAACTCGTCAAGTTTATGACAAGTCGCCAAGCCAAGCTACAGGAAGACACGTATTTCAGGGTGATGCGCATCCTGCAAGAAAATCCAGACCTCACCCAGCGCGAACTGGCTGAGAAACTGGGTATAAGCGTCGGCGGGCTGAATTACTGCTTGAAAGCACTTATGGAAAAGGGTTTGGTGAAGATGAAAAATTTTGCCAATTCCAAAAATAAATTTGGTTACGTCTATGTGCTTACCCCAGCAGGCCTCTCAGAGAAAGCAGCAATTACACACCGTTTTTTGCAGCGGAAGATGAACGAGTACGAAGCGCTGAAGGCCGAAATCGAAGCGCTGAGGGTGGAAATAGGCGCAGTACAAGGGAATGGGCAGAAAGCACAAGAAACATGAGTATTCCTCTGAAGGTTCTCGCCGTTTTTGGGACGCGTCCAGAAGCCATAAAAATGGCTCCTGTCGTGCATTCACTTGCTCAAGCAAAAGGCATAGAGGCCAAAGTCTGTGTGACCGCACAGCATAGGCAGATGCTGGATCAGGTCTTGGATCTTTTTAAGATTAAGCCTAATTTCGATTTGGATCTCATGAAGCCAGGGCAAGATCTGACCGACATTACGAGCAACGTACTGCTGGCGATGCGTACAGTATTCAAGGAGTGGCGCCCAGACTGGGTATTGGTTCATGGTGACACCACGACCACCCTAGCCACCAGCCTTGCCGCCTACTACGATAAGATTAAGGTCGGTCATATCGAGGCAGGCCTGCGCACAGGAAATATCTACTCACCTTGGCCCGAAGAGATGAATCGTCGCATTGCCGGTGCCATTTCGGCAGTGCACTTCTCTCCCACAGAGACCGCGAAGGCCAATTTACTGCGAGAAGGCATCGACGAACGCCACATCATCGTCACGGGAAATACCGTAATAGATGCCTTGCTGGAGGTGGTACAGCGGGTTCGTACCGATGCGGCACTTATCTCAGACATGGAACGTCGCTTCGCCTTCCTAAACAAGTCAAAAAAGTTAATCCTGGTAACAGGGCACCGTCGCGAAAACTTTGGCGATGGCTTTCTTGATATCTGTGCAGCACTCGCAGAAATCAGCAAACGGGATGACGTACAAATCATCTACCCGGTGCACCTCAACCCAAACGTACAAGAACCCGTTAACCGTCTGCTTGGCTCAAATCCAAATATTCATCTTATTGAGCCACAAGACTACCTTCCTTTTATTTACCTCATGGATCAGGCAAATTTGCTACTAACTGACTCAGGGGGAATACAGGAAGAAGCACCTTCGCTCGGCAAGCCCGTGCTGGTCATGCGGGACACTACAGAGCGGCCAGAAGCAGTAAACGCGGGCACTGTGAAATTGGTCGGCACCGATAAGCGAAAGATCGTTGCTGAAACAGTCCGCTTGCTAAATGACAGCAGTGAATACCAGCGTATGAGTCACGCGCACAACCCATATGGCGACGGATATGCAGCTGGCCGAATCACCAACTTTCTAATTAATAAATGACATGAATAAATCTTTTAATACTGTATCCATGATCGGCTTGGGCTACATAGGCCTGCCCACAGCCGCCATGCTCGCATCACGCAAAATTAAGGTAATCGGTGTCGATATCAACCAGCATGCCGTTGAAACGATCAATAGAGGGGAGATTCATATAGTTGAGCCTGAGCTTGACATGATTGTCAGCGCAGCGGTCAGCCAAGGCTACCTCCGTGCCACAACCAAGCCAGAGGCTGCTGACGCATTTTTGATTGCAGTGCCCACCCCCTTCATGGGTGCCCATGAGCCGGACGTCCGCTTTGTGGAAGCTGCGGCAAAGTCCATAGCGCCTGTTTTGAAAAAGGGCGACTTGGTGATCTTGGAATCTACATCACCAGTGGGCACTACCGAGCAGATGGCCGACAGCTTGGCATATGAACGGCCTGACTTGACTTTCCCGCAGACACATGGCGAAGCCAGCGATATCCGCGTGGCACACTGCCCCGAGCGCGTTCTGCCGGGAAATGTGTTGCGCGAACTGGTTCAGAATGACCGCGTGATAGGCGGCATGACAGCCAAGTGCTCCGAAGCGGCTGCGCAACTCTACAAGGTATTTGTACAAGGCGAATGCGTAATCACCACCGCCCGTACCGCAGAAATGTGCAAGCTGACCGAAAACAGCTTCCGCGACATTAACATCGCTTTTGCCAACGAGCTTTCCATCATCTGCGACAAACTCGGTATCAGCGTTTGGGAACTTATCAACCTCGCAAACCGTCACCCGCGCGTCAACATCCTGCAACCAGGGCCTGGTGTGGGCGGCCACTGCATTGCGGTGGACCCTTGGTTCATCGTCAGTGCAGCACCTGACGATGCCAAGCTCATCCGCACCGCGCGTGAAGTGAACGACAGCAAGCCAGACTGGGTAATCCAGAAGGTCAAGTTAGCTGTGGCGGATTATTTGCAAAGCAATCCTGGCAAGATAGCAAAAGATGTAACCATTGCCTGCTTTGGCCTGGCATTTAAACCGGATATTGACGATCTTCGAGAGAGTCCTGCACTGGAGATCTCTCGAGAGATCGGTTTCTCTTTCCCTGGCCAAATGCTATATGTTGAACCAAACTTGGATATATTGCCACCTGTGTTATCGAAGTTTGGAGATTTGGTTAATTCAGAAGATGCATTAATTCAAGCCGATATTGCTGTGTTGCTTGTAGATCATAAAGAGTTTAAAACTTTATCCAAGGATAAATTTCAAAATTGTAAAATTATCGATACTAGAGGATCTTGGAATTATATCTCTTCAAAGGATTTTTGATGCAAAAAAATAAAGAAATCATCTACCATTTTTTGGGATCAAATAATACAATCTCTCGCGATATCCAAAGTAGACTATTGGGAATGAGGTGTGTATTTTATAACAGGCTGGAAATAGAGGAGATGCTAGTAAATGATTCAATCAATCAATTAAATATCGATAGAAATCACACGCATAAAATTATTTACAGTTGGGGTGCCCTGTATTCAAAACGACTGCTTAATCAAACCTATCTTGAGGCATGTCAGAGTTATGTTTGGAACTTTCTTATCCCTATGAAGATTTTGGAAATATTTAATCAAGACGATGTGGAGTTTCAGTTTGTATATATCTCATCAGAGTCAGCGCGAAAAGGCAGTTTTGATGGGAATTACGCAGCTCAAAAAGCGGCTTCAGAGCTATTCATTAGAGAGTGCAGGCTTTTAAATCCAATGTCATCAGCAGTATGCGTTGCTCCTTCAATGATTGGTGATGCTGGGATGACAACACGGCGACAGGATAAAGAAGCAATTCATAAGGCGGCAATTAATAATCCTAAAGGCCGGCTGCTGGAATCAAAAGAAGTTGCAGATTTAATTTTCTGGCTTATTAAAAACCCTTCATCATACATAACAAATACCACTATAGATATTAATGGTGGAAAGTTTGCCAGGATGTCGTACAAATGATTCATATAATCGGTGCAGGTTGGTATGGTTGTCATTTAATAAGTGAATTAATTGAAGGTAAGTATGACTATGTTTGTTGGGAAAAGTCTGATGGTGTATTAAATGGAGCAAGTAGCCATAATCAAAATCGGCTTCATTTGGGGTTCCATTATCCAAGAAATTACTTAACTAGAGTGCAGTCAAAGAAAGGTTTTGATCAGTTTGAGGAGAAGTATGGTTTTATTACATCAGAAGTAAATCGAAATGTATATGCTATCTCCGATTATTCACTTGTAGATTTTAATACATATGTGTCTATTTTTAGATACGAAAACTATGAGTTAGAAGTGTTGGATCCAAAGGCTATTGGCCTTGGCCACTGCGATGGTGCAGTTGGCGTAAATGAGAGATTGATTGAGCATAAAAAGGCTAAAACATACTGGACATCAAGAGAATTTAATATTGTTTTTGATCAACCCATGACCTTAATCAATGACGCACTTTATGACGCAAATGGATCCAAAGTTAGTAAGTCCACAGATCTGATCATCGACTGTACTTGGGGTGCATTGCGAATACCTGAAGGCTATTATGAAGAGTATTTCTTAACATTTATTATCCGTTGCAATATGAGCAACATAGGTGCTCTTACCATTATGGACGGCCCTTTTTTTTCAATATACCCATATCTTTCCTCAAACTCAAATGAAATGACTTACACGTTGACGCATGTAAAGTACGGGGTTTTGAATTCAAAACATTTGGATGAAACTGAAGTGCAAAATATTTATAAACGTATTTTGAACGATATTTTTAAATATCAACCAGATATTGCATCGACAATAAGGCTCGACGGTTATTTTGTGGCGAAAAAATTAAAGCCGAAATCACTCAGCCAGTCACGAGCCACAGAGGTAAAGCGAGTGGGAAGCGTGATAACGGTAATTGCAGGGAAAATTGATGCAATTTTTACAGCACAAGAACTGTTAATGCTGGAGCTAAAAAATGCAGCCGTCTAGAAGAAAGCATTTACTTGTTTTTATTGAGGTTTACTGTGGGCCTACAATGACGTTTGTAGTAAGACAAATTGAGGAGCTTTTGAAAAATTACGATGTCACATTAATATCGAATCGGCGAGAAAACGAAGTGCATTATAAGGGAACTCCATTGGTAGTTCCATATGATTTTTCCAGTCGCCTAGTTGGTAAGGTACTTCGCACCCTTGGCTATTCATACTGTATTCCTCCTCTGAAAATGCATAAAGAAATAGAGGCTATTCATAAGCAAAATAAGATTGATGGGGCGATATGTCATTTCGGGCCGGCAGGGTTACAGATTTCGAAAATATTGGAAAAAATGAGCATCCCCCAATCAATTATTATTCATGGTTATGATGGTTCATCCTTATTAAGGAATAGGGCATACGTTAGGCAGATTGGTAGATCTAAGCATGCTAAATGGATCTTTGCTTCAAATTCGCTAAGGAATAATTTTTTAAACAACTTCCCTAAGCTTTCGAATTACAAGACTGTGCATCTTGGTATTAACCTTCCGGAGGTTGTTGAAAAGGAGCGAATTTCGATTTTAGACAAGGTACGTAAAAGAGAAAAATTAGTTTTTTTCCAAGCATCAAATTTTGTTGAAAAAAAAGGGCATGAGTTTACTATTAAAGCATTTGAAATGTTTGTAAGGACATATTCAAATGCTGAGTTAATATTTGCTGGCAGTGGTGAGTTGCTGCTTTCAATAAAAGAACTTGTTAAAAATTTGGATATTCAACCAAAAGTTAGGTTTCTTGGACACTTAAGCTCTGAGGGTGTTCTAGAGTTTATGGCAAATGCAGATGTTTTTCTTCATCATAGTATTACAGCTAGCAATGGAGATCAGGAGTCAATCCCAACAGTTATCATGGAGGCGATGAATTGCGGTTTGCCGGTAATTTCCACTTTTCATTCTGGAATCCCTGAGCTAATCCAATCTGGAGCGGACGGTATTTTGGTGGAGGAGCGAAATGTTGTTAAATATTATGAGGCAATGGTTGGACTGCTGGCTGATGATGGGGTAATTTCATTTAATGCTAAAAATAAGGTTAATAAATATTTTTCTTTGCCGAAAAATTTATCTACTATTGTGGACTTTACTATAAGCTAAGATGTGATTTGTACTACTAAAAATATGAAAAAATTTATAAAATTAGGTCAGCAAGAGAATAATTCTTTTATGCAAATAGCGGTACTTAAAGCGCTGAGAAGTCAGACTATTTGAAGGACTGCCATTAAAAAATTGCATTTCAAAAATTTTTAGCCGTCATTAATTACTTCAGCACGAACATTTGTAGCATCAATTGAATGGATGGTTTTAATTACAACCATTCGGCGCAGTATATATAGAAAACAATTGGTCCAAGCGATGTGGCTGGATTTGCCAAGGTAATTCATAATTGAACTAAAAGAAATCGGCTAGTTAATGTTGTGTCATTAGTGCTCTTAAAGATTTCGGCTATTATGTAAAAATTACCACTATCCTAAGCATAAATCTTGTTTACACCATCATTGATAGTGGTTCTTTGCAGGCTAGCTCCCTTGCGAAAGCCATTAATATTCTTGGCTGTGATGACAAAGTATACTCAAGCGTACCAAATTAAGGTTCTAAAAAATTATGTTCCAATCCTCGCATAGAGAACAACCTAGTTCCAATCATACAAATAGGAAAAGCCACAATTGGCTTATCTACGATACCTATGATACCCTTCTTGTTTCGAATTCAAACTTAATTAAAGGCGACCTTTACGACCTTGGCTGTGGTGAGATGCCCTACAAGGACTGGCTGCTTCGCTACTCCGACACCTACGTCGGTGTTGATTGGAGCAGCAGCCTGCACAATCTCAAAGCCGACATCCTGTCTGACCTCAACGAGCCCCTGGCCATAGATAACGAAGTAGCTGATACGCTTATATCGCTTTCCGTAATGGAGCACCTGCGCGAACCTCGGGTTTTCCTCAGCGAGGCCCACCGCATTCTCAAGCCGGGGGGGGCGATGATCCTGCAAGTGCCATTCATGTGGTCGGTACATGAAGCGCCCTACGATTATTACCGCTACACGCGCTTTGGCCTGAAATATATGTTTGAAAAGGCCGAGTTCGTGGACGTTCAGGTCTATCCGCAGACTGGTTTCTGGTCCATGTGGACGTTGAAATTCAATTACCAGTCCACACGGTTGGTTCGCGGGCCGTGGCCGATCCGTAAAGCAATGAGTCTTCTTTTACGCGGTATCTGGGCAATCGACCAACGCATCGCTCCGTGGCTAGACAAATATTGGAAGGGTGAAGCGGAGACCGCAGGGTATTTTGTGGTGGCGAAGAAACCCAAGCGCTTTGAGACAGATACCGTGCGATGACTGAACAAATCGCCTCCCTGCGTGCCCATGCTGCAAGAGGGGGGAAATGGACAGCTATCTCAGCCGCTGCCGGCGTCAGTCTTCAAATTACGCAGTTAGTGGTACTTGGTCGATTGCTTGGCCCTGCAGAATTTGGTTTGATGGCCATGATGATGCTGGTCATTGCGCTCGCCAATTCAATTGCTGACTTTGGCCTTGGCAATTACTTGGTGCAGTTGGATAGGTTGTGTCGAAGTTCGCTGAACAAGTTACTGAGCGAAGTCACGGCTTTATCGCTGGCGCTAACAGGCATGGTAGCTTTTAGTGCTGATGTCGTAGCAGACTATTACAAAGCTCCGCTGCTGACGGATTTGCTACCCTGGTTGTCCTTAGTGATCGTTGTAACCACCTTTAGCCAGATACTGTTTGCCCTCCTGCAGCGATCGTTTGCTTTCAAGGCAATAGCCGTTGGCGAAATCACGTCGACACTGGTGGCCTTGGTGTCAGCAATTGGGGTTGCGCTGGCTGGGTATGGTGTGTGGGCGCTGGTAGTCGGGCAGTTAGTGGCGGGTGCGTCAAGGTTGCTGTTGTTTTTGCCGCATTTCCTGCAGTTGCGGCGTGGCTTACCCATTTACATCGAAATCGATCTGCACAATGCCCGACGGTTTGCGCTATTTCAGACTGGCGAGCGCGCGCTGAATTATGTTGGATCAAATATGGACAAGCTCATTCTTGGGCGCATGGTAAGCGATGTAGGTTTCGGACTTTACTCAGTGGCTTACCAATTGATGATTAGGCCGTTTTCCGTGCTTAATCCCATCTTCACGCGAGTTGCGCTGCCCTTGTTTTCCAGTATTAAGAATGATGATCCGCGCTTGATTTCAGGCTATTTGCAAACGCTGAGAGTGATCGCATCACTGTCATTTCCGGTTTATGTGAGCTTTTCAATCGCAGCACCTGGTATCGTCATGCTGGTGATGGGTGAAAAGTGGGCGGATTCTGCACCTATTTTGAGTGTGCTAAGCGTTTTAGGCATGTTTTTTTCCATCGGCAACCCCATTGGTGCATTAATTTTGGCCAAGGGCAAACCGGAGTGGGCCTTTTACATCAACCTTGTTTCACTGCTGGTCTACGCATTGGCATTTGCGATTGGTGCACAGTCTGGTGTGATGGGTGTTGCTTGGGCATTTTTGCTTGCGAATATGGTTGTTCTTTATCCGCTTGAATTCTATTTGCGCTATAAGTTGGTGGGCATGGGCGTAAATCAATATTTCCTGGCCATGATGCATTTGTTCACCGCAGCCGTAGTGCCCCTAATGGTGTATGGTCTGTGGCATGACACGCATGGTGTTAAATTTGTACCGTACTGGTCATTTTTATGGGGCATATTGGCCGTATTATTTTTCTATGGGTATTTGTGGCTTTTAGATAGGCAGTTGCTTGTCAGTGTAAAAAATTTGATTTTTGAGGGTAAATAAATCTATATGTGGTATCGCTGGTTATCTCTTTGCCGAAACGTGTGGCATAACGGCTTTCACGTAGTCCCAGATCAAAGATAAAGATATATTGAATAATAAATGCTTTAATTTTATTCAAGGTAAGTAGAGTCAGGAATGTCATGCGCTCAAAATTTGAGTTTCACTGCCACACATCCAATTCGTTTGATTGCGAGGTGTCTCTTGCATCGAGATTGAATCGATATTCTGAATTGGGATTTACACATTTAGCAATCACTGACCATGACACAGTGTTGACAAGAAGTGATCATGCACTCATTTTAGCGCGCGATGCTAAGCTTCAAGTGATACCTGCGATAGAGGTTAGTACACATGCTGGACATATAATACTTTTAAATTGCAAACGACGGCCTTGGATTAATTCATTGTTCTTTCTGGTCCTGTGGAGTAAGATTTTCGACTCGGCAATCTATGTGCCACATCCCTGCAGAAAGGGCACTGGGCTACTCATAGAATATGTAAAAAATAGAATTCCAACTTGGTACATTGCGTGGTTTCTGTCGCAAGTGAAATATGTTGAAGTTTGGAATCCCAGGGACACCATCAAGGATAAGGTGAAAGTACATCCGACGATTGTGAGGTTATTAGAAAAAAAATACTGGACAGTGGCTTCGGACTCTCACTACGAAGATGACATCTATACAGATGGTTGTCCCGAGGAAGGGCTGCAATCTAACGATCCGTTAATCTCTCGATTCTTCTCTAAAAAAATTGAACCGGATGAAGTAAAAATCCCTTTGACTCTCAGAGCTGTACTTCGATATATCAAATCAGCTCTGCGCTATGCACTGACTTAATTATGGAAACGAATTTTTTTCTGACTTATGACGTCGTATCACGATCGCTTTGGCACAATGGCGTCGCCATCGACCGTTTTGAACACCGAACCTGCTCTGGCGAGCAATTGATATTTGAATGCAGGGAACACGAACTAAGGTGGTCGACGCCCTTTTTATTGCTAGATAACATATTCTATCTTCAGGTCGGCGGGAAGGTTTATTTTGGTCGACATCTTGACCAGTTTAGAGACCTAACTGAACCGGACTTGGAAGCAAATGCTTTACTTCGTCAGCAAGGGTTCCTTCCACACGCTCGAACTCAATTAAAGGGAGTAGGGATCGTCTGCAGCTACCTTGTATATAACCTTGGTTCTGATGGTATAAAGTTAACACCGTGCTTTCCTTGTCAACCCAATTCCCAAAAATATTCAATTGACGATTTAATGGATGTTTTTCGAGATGTGTTTCGTCAACAGTTAGAAAGAGTAAATCGTGAGTCATGGGTCTTGCCTCTCTCGGGTGGTATGGACAGTCGTATGTTACTTAGCCTGGCTTTGGAACACAAAGACATAGATCTGAACCTCTTCACACTTGGCACACGTCGAAGCGGAGACGTTAAGGTGGCAAGCGCTATAAGCCAAAGTTTGGGGCTAGCTGAAAGGCATAAAATTTTATACCTCGAAGATATCACCGTAAGTGATGTACTAAGTAATTACCGTGCCTGCGACTACTTGCTTCCGTTAGATCGATTATTAAATATGCCACTCGGAAACTTCTTCAAGCCATCTGCAGTACTTTCTGGTTTATACGGCGATGTCATTTTTGCAGATAATGTAAAGTATACCACAAGTTATTCTGAATATTTTAAATCTCAAGGCTTTGAAAAATTCGACTCGTTTGACAATCAAATCGTTCATGCCTATGAAGGTTTACCGGAAATGCCAAAACTTCAGCGCATGGCATTGCGGTGTCAGAAACTAACACGGCAAAGTTTTCCAATCAGTCCTGAATTTGAATTTGTGACCCCTTTCGTGGATCCACAAGTGCTCGTGGTAGCTAGCAATATCCAATCGCCACGCATATATCAAAAACTGGTTGCGCGGCATATGCAACCGGAATTACGCCGATTTATACATCAATCAACATTGAGCTACTTCACCCATCCCAACTGGTTAAGAGTAGCAGAGCGAAAATTCCTTAAACTCATGCGACATCCAGCTCGTGCGCCATACTTCGATAGCAATTATCTCCAAAGCATTGGAGTTGTGCCAAACGAAGCACCATTCATGGAGTGATAAATATGACTATATTCAATCAACGAGCAATCGACCTTCAGCCATATGTAGTTAGCAAGCGGTTTGAAGGCCGACATGATGGCGATTGGTTATTTCTTGACTGGAACGAAACCAACTACGAATTGCCTATCAGTGTCAAAGAAAAACTAAAAGATGCGATCGATCTAGGACATGGTGTCTCATATCCGGACGGTGACCGTGATGATGTCTATTGCGCCCTGCAACAGTATACGGGTGTACCAGTTCAAAACATTCTTGTCTTTAATGGCTCTGACTCTGCGCTAAAGGACTGTATTGAATGTTTGCTGGACCCTGGGGACGAGATTTCGGTCGTTGAACCAGAATACAGTCAAATCAATACCTATATACAGATGGCTTCGGGTAAGTTGGACCGTATCAAATTTCCCAACCCATTCGAAGTAACTATTGAAGATTTGATCTTTCGTTTGAAAGGCAAAAAAACTTTATATCTTTCAAATCCCTCCAACCCAACGGGCAGGTACCTTTCCAAATTCGAAATTAAAAAGCTTCTGGACACTGGCATTTGCCTCTTGCTTGATGAAGCTTATGTTGAGTTTGCCCCCGAAAGCTGTGCAAACTTAGTGCAATCCTATCGTAATCTGTTTGTCTTTCGTACCTTTTCGAAGGCTTTTGGAATGGCTGGTCTACGACTGGGCTATGTACTTTCACACGAAGAAAATATTGAAATTCTGAGAAAAAATAGAAATGGCAAGGAAATTAATGCATTTGCACAAATTGCGGTTGTTGAGGCGCTTAAGAATCTAGATATTTACAGAAATCGTATTAAAGAAGTTATTGAGGTAAGAGAACAATTTGTTGCTGCCATAAATGACTTTAGCTCAAGCGTTCGTGTATTTAAGTCGATGGGCAATTTTGTCTTAATAAAATCATCTAGGCTAACTGAACTTCTTAGATATTTAGAAGATAACAAAATTCTTATACGTGACCGACGTGGAATGTATTTCATGGATGAATGTGCAAGGATTTCTATTGGCACGCCGGAACAAATGAGACGGGTAACAATTCTCATACAAAAATTCTTTACGGCCTCAGATGCACCACTCGTCTCGCATTCTCGTGCAAACGCGTAGTGTCATCCCACCCATCAATATCAGCCTAAATGCGAAAAATACTCATTTTTGCTCGTGAGCTCATCCCTTACTGCAACTCAGTTGGTAGTTCAATTCGAGTTGTTACCATGGCCAACTATCTGGTTCGTCGTGGCTATCATGTGAAATTGTTGGCAGCCAAAGGAACAGAAGTGTCCTATTTTGGGATGGAGAACGAGGTACGCTCGTTGAATCCGAGTTACCTCGATGACAGCCTTCAACGTTTTTATACCGAAAAAGCCAAAATTTTACGGGATGCACCTCGCCTAGTTCAGGCCAGTTCATTATTGCAGCGAATGAAGGTATGGTTGAAAGCTATCGTAAAGGCTGCCGCTCCTCCTGATATAGCTATTTTTTATCTCCCAAAATTTATCCGAGAAGCTCTGAAAATTATTCGTGAAGAAAAAATTGAAATTTTGATAGTGTCTTCACCTCCACACTCCAGCCAGGTCCTTGGACTCTTTGTTAAGTACGTGCTTGGTAAGAGTATTTTTTTGGTTGTTGATTATCGGGATGGGTGGAACACCTTTTCGCTATTTCGATCAAAAAATCCATTAAAACGTTGGTTTGATATCAAAATTGAAAAACAAGTTTTACTCAATTCAGACTTATTTATCTATCAGTCTCCAACTGTTCTG
>JACCDW011126174.1_pt1 | contig 13014 bp, 16 predicted proteins | sample 7449781 | NCBI WGS metagenome assembly JACCDW01 (sample SAMN15323449, study PRJNA562643) | freshwater metagenome | isolation source: river surface water | place: USA:Blue River Watershed | collected 2017-08-18 | reverse complement strand
TTGGTATAAAAACTAAAAAAAATATTTCTTATATTTTTAAGAAATTGCCGATTTATGTCTGATTATTTCCGAAAAAAATCGGAAATAATAATTTTAAAGCTATATATAAAGATATAAAATGGATATTATATGTAATTTTTGTCAAAAAAAATTCAGTAGTAAAATAAACCTAACACAGCATCAAAAAACAGTTAAGAGTTGTTTAATTCTTCAAGGGAAAAATGAGACTGAAACAAATATTGAATGCGATAATTGTAAGAAGATCTTATCTATTAAATATTATAAACAACATAAAATAAAATGTGATACAGAAAAGAAGAAACAAGAAGAAGAAGAACATAAAACAAAACTTTGTGACAAACTTCAAGATAAATATAAATCTTTTGAAAGGCAAAATAAAGACTTGAAAAACTTAAATGAACAATATGAGTCAAAAATAAAAGAAACATATATATACATTGATTCTTTAAAAGAGCAATTAAAGGATAGTCATAATCAGATTGAAAAATTAAAGGAAGAATTAATACAATATAAAACTACTATTTTTCATCTTAAAGATCAGGTTAATATATTTAAAGAACAAAATGATAAACTTCAATCTATATCTACGAGTGTAACTATGAAGCTAGCAGAAAAAGCAAGCACTGTAAATAACAATAATAATAAAATAATTATAAATAATGTTCCATTAACTAATGAAGTATTAAGACAATGTGCCACTACATTTACTATAGATAACGCTTATAATATTGGTGGAATAACAAAACATCTTACTTCATCTCTAAAAGAACATATTACTTGTACAGATCCTTCACGAAATGTATTTAAGTATACTAATGAAAAAGACGAAGAAATTGTAGATCAAGATTTAGAAATATTATTACCACAATATCTAACGGCTGTAAAGGATAGAAATAACTTTCTATATAAAGAAGTATTTGAATACTTTAAGAAGAATAATGTTTCTCTAAATGAACAGACAGATTATCAAGTATTCTACCAAGCTCTAAATAATATCATTGAAAAGACAGGACAACAGAATAAGTATACTGAAAAATGCAAGCAATATATGGTAAGAGAATGTAAGCGACAATTCCTAGAAAAAAATAAGAACAAAGAAAAAACTATAACCAAAAAATTATCAGAAGATGAGATGATGATGAATATCATAGAAACAGGAGGAACTATAAATGATTTTCTAAATAAATTCTTCCCAGAATATGACTTTGATGAGGAAACAGATGATCAATTTGCTCATAGAAGAGAAATGGAAGACTTATTTAGAAAGAAAAAGAAAGAGTGGAAAGAAAATAATAAGAAAAATGTAGACGACGAAAAAGTTTAATAAATATTTCTATATTTTATATGAAATATAGAATATAGAAATATTTATAAGTTTTCATTGCCATACATTGTAGAAACACTTGGAAATCTAGATTGGTCAACTATAGGCTGATTTCCATATATTGCTTTCTGTCTTAGTCTAGATTGGTCAACTATAGGCTGATTTCCATATATCGCTTGTTGAGTTCCTGTTAAACCTTCTAATTCAATAGGCTCTTGATTTTTAGTTCTAGTTCCAGTTCCATATCCTTTATATAATACATATCCTCCTAAACCTAAACATATTAAAACTATAATAACTATTAATACTATATAACCAGTTCCCAAACCTCCAGAAGGAGCTGATGTTATAGAAGTTGGAATAGGCGACTCGGTAGGATTTTGTGGAGATGTTTGGCAAACTAACTTACAATTATCTCCATAATTTATATTCCCAGTTGCACTAATATTTCCTTTAACATTTATATCTCCTACATAATTACTTAGATCCAAATTCTTACCAGAAGGCCCTTGAGGTCCAGGAACCCCTTGTGGTCCTTGAGGTCCAGGAACTCCTTGTGATCCTTGAGGTCCTTGAGGTCCAGGAACCCCTTGAGGTCCAGAAGGACAAGAACAATTGTCATCTTTAAGATAAATATATATTACTAATCCCAATAGAATAAGAGTCAGAAATGAAGATAATGCAAATATAGTATCTTTATTTTCTAGAATTAAATTATATACCATTTATATTATATATTTTTTCTAAATTTTCTAAAAAATAATCCTGGAGATCTTTTTCCTCTTCCATGCCCAGCCCATCCCTGTCTTCCTATATTTGGAACATTAGATGAAAAATAATCTTCAAAATCTACCTGTTTTGGAACACTACTAGAAGAACTAGATTGATACACTGGAATATATACTTCTGGAAGTTCTGAAATTTCCGGAAGTTCTGGATCTCTAGAAATTTGTGTCACAATTCCAACTTTAGATTTTTTATAAAATAAATATCCTCCTCCTACAATTATTATCAATGCTATAAAAACTATTATCAATATTGTTCCTAATCCTAATCCACTTGAAGAAGATTTAGATAAATCAGTGGGAATAGGCAAATCAGTGGGAATAGGACTCTCGGTAGGATTTTGTGGAGATGTTTGACAAACTAACTGACAATTATCTCCATAATTTATATTTCCAGTTGCACTAATATTTCCTTTAACATTTATATCTCCTACATAATTACTTAGATCTAAATTCTGCCCAGAAGGCCCTTGAGGTCCAGGAACCCCTTGTGGCCCTTGAGGTCCAGGAACTCCTTGTGATCCTTGAGATCCAGGAACTCCTTGTGGTCCTTGAGCCCCAGAAGGGCAAGAACAATTATCATCTTTAAGATAAATATATATTACTAATCCCAATAAAACTAGAGTCAGAAATGAGGATAATGCAAATATAGTATTTTTATTTTCTACAATTGAATCATATATTGACATTTTATATTATATATATATATTTTTTTATTCATCTTTAGTTTTATTATTATGAATAATATGAATATCATTGTACAGAGAATTAATAATTGAAGTTCCTTTTGTTTTTAATAAAAAAGGAAGAATTGAATGTATAAATAAGATGATAGATCCTAGTCCCATTTTTAATGATAGAGTTAGAGCTCGTTTTAGGTGTTGTGAATATGTCATATTTTGAGAGTTTGGATGGTATGTAAATAGATTTACAAGTCTATTTTTTGATCTTATTATGGAATCGGATACATTATTTAATGTTTCTTTATCAAAGTAGCTCATTTATATTTATAATTTTTTTTAAATTAATTTAAAGAGTACTTCTAATATATAGAATAGAACACATATTAGAAAGTCTAATATGTGTTCTATTCTATAAAGCTCGCGTAGCTCAATTGGTAGAGCGTTGGTCTTATGAGCCAAAGGTCGGCAGTTCGATTCTGCCCGTGAGCAACAAATTATGTAATATATAATTTATAAGAATATCTATCTTATATAAGATAGATATAAAATGGTTAGTATAATAAGTCAGTGTCCTAAATTGTATGATATAAAAGAAGAGAAAATTTTGATATTTGGTGGTTCAGGATCTTTAGGAAGGACAACAATATCTAGATGGATTAATGATAATGATATAATTAATGTGTCTAGAAGTGAAGAAAAACAATGGTCTTTAAGAATGTTGATAAATAAGATAAATAAAGATAATAAGCTTACTCAAATTATAGGAGATATATCAAATGAATCAGATGTATGTAATGCTATTATGGTTACTAATCCTACAATTATATGCATATTTGCTTGTTTAAAACATATTGATTTATGTGAGAAACAGCCAGATAAGGCAATAAAGAATAATACAAATGGAATAATAAATGTACATAATGTATTAAATAAATATAAAAATAGAGTCCATACTGTATTATTTGTTAGTACAGATAAGGCTTGTTTGCCTATCACTTCATATGGATGTTCTAAGGCATTATCTGAATTTTATTTACAGAGCATAAAGTCAGATAATACAAAATATGTTGGAATTAGGTATGGAAATGTATTAAACTCAAGTGGATCTATTATTCCATATTTACAGGATAATAAAGAATCCGAAGATCCATATAATCTTACAGATGAGAATATGACACGATTTATTATGACTCTTGATCATAGTGTTAATTTAATAGAATATTCTATAGTAAATGGAAAGAATAATGAGATTATTATACCTGATATAAAATCAATGAAAATAATAGATTTATTTTCTATATTCGAGAATAAGTATAATAAGAAAAGAATCATTTCTGGGTTAAGATGTAAAGAAAAAATACACGAAGATTTATTGTCAGAATCGGAAGCATCTTATTGTTATTATAATAAAGGCTATTATCATATTTCTAATATTTCTAATAATATGAATTCTGATATAAAGGCGTTTAATAGTTCTATGAATATTATAAGTATAGAAGAGTTAGAAAGTTATTTAAGTGATAAAGGTTACATTTAATAATTTTATATTTTATTATGTTTTTATTGTGTTAAATAAATGTTCTCTATTAAGACTCCAGTTGGATGCAAATATACAAAAACTATAAATACTTCTAGTTCTCCTATAGTATTTCTATCTGGAGATACAGTATATTTAAACAATCAACTTAATTCTTCTCCAAACTTATCTTGTATTATTAACTCTACAAAGACAGTGTTAACTAATACTAAATATGATCCTCTAAAAAATCCTCTTCCTTAAAAATATTATTATATATAAAAATATAATAATAATAAAAATATGGGAAATACAGGCAGTAATAATAATTGTAATAGAAATACTTCAAAAAATGCCATCGCAACTATAGTTAGTGATACAGTAAATGGATATGTTTTATTTCATCAATGTGATTCTACTAAACCAGTATCTGTATTATTTAATTTAAATGGTCCAAAAAATGAGACACACGCGATACATATACATCAATACGGAGATTTAAGAAAAGGTTGCGAGTCATTAGGACCTCATTTTAATCCAACTAATACTACTCACGGAAGTATATATTACCATAATATGCCAAGACACGCAGGAGATCTTATTAATAATATAGATTTTAACAATAATGGTTTATTTAAGTTTATGTATGAAGATTATACTATATCATTATATAATTATTCAAAGTGTATACTTGGTCGTTCTATAGTTATACATAAAGGAATAGATGATCTTGGTTTAGGACAGGGAGCAAAGAAAGAAGAATCCTTAAAAACAGGAAATGCTGGAGGAAGAATAGCTTGTGGTGTTATAGGATTATGTGAATGGGAACATTTTTAATCTTACTTTTTAATCTTTTTTATATAGAAAACATATAGAAATATAAATAAAAATAGTATTCCTATAAAAAAATAAGAATTTATGAATGAACTAGATTCCTTTCTAATATTATTAATATTATTAATACTATTATCATAATTCATATTATTATTTATATCATTCAATTCATTTGTAGTGTTTATATCATTCATATTATTTATATTGTTTGTATTGTTGTTTCTATCATTCATACTATTATATACGCTATCATCTCTTAATTGATATAGTTGATTTTTAATGATATTTTTAGTATCATCAGAGATATTAGGATTCATATTTATATCTTTAGGACTTGGAAGAGGCTTTGGAAGTTCTTTCATATGAATAACTAATAAACAATCTACATTTTTATCGTCATTATCATCTGGATGTTTTTTTACGGCAATATAATGATTTATATGTCTATCGTTTTGATATGTTATTCTTCGTGAGTATTTACCTCGTTCTGTTTCTTCAAAATTTATATTTCCGTTATCAAGGTCATCTTGATTTACTACACATATACTAATTTTTTTTGATGGATCTACTGTTTGAAATATAAATTCCGATTGAAAATTTACTTTAGTTCCATTAAGGTCTATAAGTTGCATAATATTTGAAACAGATAATTCTTTTGAAACCTCGTAAACAGTATTATCTATAGTTTCTAAATTTTCTACTATACTTTTCTTTCCACTATCGTTTATGCCGGTATCATTCATTTTGTTTATTTTATAGTTATTTTTATAAGTTAGTTTTAAAAATATAAGACTTATATAAAAGAATTGTAATATGCCGTTAAAACGCGACGTTATATATCCTATATTTTTAAAGTGTATAAACTATATAGATAATGATACATTTTGGAGAGATACATTTGAAGACTTATCTTATGGAATTTGTTATCAAGGATCTTATATAAGCAAAGGATTTATATGTTCTAATGTTAAGGGTAAGGAATTTACCTATAAATTTATAGATAAAGAACCTGAAAAAATATATAATGATGTTACCAAGTTATTTAAGGAGAAGTTAAATATAATGAGTAAAAATGATAGAATAGTTTTAATTAATGAATTTGAGGAAGTAGAAAAAAATCTAAAAAATATAAAAAATACTGACTGGTCTGATATAAAAAAGAAAAGTCTTAAAGATATACTCTTTCAAAACTTTCTAATAAAATCAAAAGTAGAATACGAATTAACTGATTATCAACTTAAAAAACTATATAACTCTATTAATTTGGGCCTTATGTTAAAATCTATAAAAAATACTGATATCATCTATGATAAAGGAGAAATTAAAGAAATTAAAGGAATTATTTTTAATAAAGGTAAATACAGAATAGAAATAGACATCTATTCTGGCCTTGACGAAGAAGTTTCAAAGGTATCCGAAAAGAAAGATAAAAAACTTTTAAGGTATCTATAATTATTAATTTATAAAAAATTAATAATTACTTATTTATTAACTATTTTTTCTAAAAATGTGATGGCAACTGTAGTTCTGATGAATGAGAAGACGACTTACGTCCTGACTTTGGAGTAACAAATACTGGTGAGCCTGACTTGCGTCCTGACTTTGGTGATCCTGACTTGCGTCCTGACTTTGGTGATCCTGACTTACGTCCTGACTTTGGTGAAGGAGTAGCAAAAAGACCTCCTAGAACAACATTATCTGGCATACCAACTCCAGATTTTCCCTTTAGTTTTCTCCATTTTGCGCCAATTTCTTTCATTTTATGTTTCTGATTCATTCCAGCTGGCAAATGTTTCATTTGAGATTGTACAAATCTATTGTAAGATGATAGTTTACGTGATTTACGGGAAGACTTTCGTGATTTACGAGCAGATTTGCGTGACTTACCAGCAGATTTTCTGGAAGATTTACGTGATGACTTTCGTGACTTACGAGAAGATTTGCGAGATTTGCGAGAAGACTTTCGTGACTTACGAGAAGACTTTCGTGATTTGCGAGAAGACTTTCTATGAGACTTACGAGATACACGAGCAGACTTTCTGTGTGATTTACGAGATACACGAGCAGATTTTCTATTGGATTTATGTGACTTTCGTGATACACGATGTGACTTTCTATGCGCTGGCATTTATTTATATCATAGAAAAGAATATTCTAATATTTTTTTTAAATATTATTTAATTACATCTTAAGTTTATAAAATGGAAACCAGATCAAAGAAGAATTTAAAAAAGATAATATATAAATATTCTGCCTCAGATTCTGACTCTGAGTCTGATTCAGAATTATACAAAACAGATTCAGACTCTTCATATAAATGTTCTGATTCAGATGATATCAATAAAGATGAAGATGAAGATGAAGATGATGATTTGAGTATAACTACAGAAGACGATACAGAAGACGATACAGAAGACTATACAGAAGAAGATACAGAAAAAGATACAGAAAAAGATACAGAAAAAGATACAGAAAAAGATAAAGATACAGAAGATAAAGAAGACGAAGGGGATAAAGAGGATAATAAAGAGGATAATAAAGAGGATAATAAAGAATCGGTAGAGAATGAGGAGGAAGAGGAGGAAGAGGAGGAAGAGGAAGAAGAGGAAGAGGAAGATGAAGATGAAGATGAGGAAGATAGTTTTATAAGTAAAGATAAAGAAGAGGATGAAATTTATATAGATTTAGCTGATATTTCTAAGAAATATGGAATAACAATGGAGGAAGCAATAAATATGGAAAGTTTTGATGAGAAAGAGATAAAGGAGATTATAGAAATAAAAAAGAATAATCCAGAGTGTTATGATAATTTTATAAAGACAAAGAAAATTATACTAGATAGAGAGATAAAAATAACTGATATAATAAAGTCTGGTATTCCTAATGAAAAACGAGCTAATTTAATAGAGCAACTTGAGTGTTTAAAACAATTATGCCCATATACTGAGGAATATTTATTAGTTAGAGATAAGATAAGATATATGTATGTTAATTATTTGGCAGAGTATAGTGCCGAATCAGTTAATAATATAGATCGTAAGTTAATAGAGAATGATTCATTTAATATAAAGAAGAAGATTAAAGAGTTAAATTGTTCTGATAATAATAAGAAAATTTTGGAAGAGAAAGTAGAGGAGTTTGAAGATACAGAAAAAGGAGATGAGAAATCAAAGTTAAAGAGATGGTTATTAACTTCTTTAAGTCTTCCTTTTGATAATATAGTTAAAAATATTTCTGATAATTTGACTCAACAGTTGAGAGATACAAAAAAGTTTTTAGATAAAAAATTATTTGGTATGAATTCTGTAAAGGAGAGATTACTTATATTTTTAAATAAAAAGTTGAGGGAGTCTAATAGTAGAGGTTGTAATATAGCATTAGTTGGAAAGCCTGGAGTAGGAAAGTGTTTACATCCAGATACTCCTGTTATAATGTATAATATGAGTACTAAACTTGCTAAAAATGTTATAGTAGGTGACTTACTTTTAGGCGATGATGGAACTTGTAGAGAAGTATTAAGTATAAATAGAGGAATAGAAGAAATGTTTAGAGTAGTTCAAGAATATGGACAAGAATATGTGGTAAATAAGAGTCATATATTGACTTTAAGATCTAATGAGAATGATAAGATATTAGATATACCTTTAGTAGAAGTATTGAATTCTTATGATGATTATTCGCCTGTATCTTGTCAGTATAATGGAGGATATTATTGCAGTAGTGCAAGAGATATAGGAAGATATATGGGATTAAAAGTAAATAATGATAATGTTTATAATGTGAATTATAGAAAAATACCGGATAATTATAGGGAGTGGGATTTAAAAAGTAAATTAGAATTTTTTTATGGATTATGTGAAACATCTGAGATAGTTATGGAATGTAAAGAAACAAAATGTATGAATATCTATCTTCATAAAAATAAGCCTGTTTATACAATAATTGATTTATTAAGAAGTGGAGGCATAAGATGTATATATGAAGATAATTTTATAAAAGTTTTAGGCTTATTTAAGAAGGAAAAGTTGAGTATTCATAGTATAGGAGAAGGAGAATACTATGGATTTACTATAAATAAAAATGAGAGATTTGTTCTTGGTGATTGGACAGTAACTCATAATACTGCTATAGCGAAGGCTTTGTCAGAATGTTTAAATATACCATTTGCACAAATGAGTTTTGGAGGAGTGAATAATTCAGAATTTTTAGTTGGCCACGACTATACATATATAGGAAGTAGGCCAGGAGAAATATCTAGATGTTTAATAAGAATGGGAGCAAAGAATGGCATAATATTTTTAGATGAGTTTGATAAGGCTTCTGATAAGAAAGATGTTATGTCTTCGTTGTTACATATAACAGATTTTTCTCAGAATAATGAGTTTAGAGATAATTATTTTCCAGAGCTTACACAGGATTTAAGCAAGATATGGTTTATATATAGTATGAATGAATTGCCTACAGATCCTGCTATGTTAGATAGATTAGAGATAATAAAAGTAGAAGAGTATACTTTAAATGATAGATGTTTAATAACAAAGGATTATTTATTCCCAAAGTATATATCAGAACTAAGTGATATAAAGGATAAAGTTATATTAACTTCAGATGGAATAAAGAAAGTTGTAGACTATTCTTCTGGAGGTTTAGATAGAAAGGGAGTTAGAGATTTAGAGAGATATATAAATATAATTATAGAAAAGGTATATTTCTTCCTATCTAATCTAGAAGAAAATAATGATGATGTATATGAGTATGGTTGGTTTAAGACTATGAAGAGTTGTTATGATAGTAATACAGGAAAGATAACAATTACAGAAAATTTAGTTGAAAAGATATTAGAAGAATCAAGAAAATCTAATGATTATTCATTTTTGAATATGTATATGTAACTTATATAAGATTTATTATAATTTATATAAATTATAATAAAAGACAATGAAGAACTTATTAATAGCAATAATTATCCTAATAATATTTTGTTGTATATTTTATCCATCAATGAAAGTATATAATCGCATTAGACGTAAGAATCCAAATCCTCTTCAATCTCCTTAATAACATTATCAAGATTTTTAAAAAGAATATTTCTATAGTATGATGAGGATATATATTTATCTTTTATGATATTAGAGTATTCTGAATCATAGAGTTTATCTAAATCATTATGATTACTGTTCTCATTATAATTATAATAATTATTAATAATTCCCTTCCATTTTAGATTATAATACCTTGATGTTTTTATATTTTTATTTATTTCTTTTTTTAGTTCTATTGAATGAAGTTGATGATTATAATTATAAATTAATAATTCCACTTCATAAGGTAAGGAATCCATTTTTATTTGACTTTTATGTCTTATATAAAAATCATTTTTAAAAATGATCAGCTGATTTAGTGACTGCTCTCTTATAATTCAACATAGTATTTAATCTAGCACTTACCATTTTTTGTCTAATTCCTGAACCATTTGATTCATCATTAGGTGATAGAGATGTTAGAGATGAATTATTATTGGATACAGAGGATGAAGATGATGAAGAGGATGAAGATATTCTTACAGAGTTGCTATCTGATCTATTTAGAACATTATTGATAAAGTAGTTATTTCCATTCTCAAATATGTTTTCATCATTGTTTTCTGGAACTACAGTGACATTTGAGGCGTTTGAAGCGTTTGAAGATGAGTTTTTTGCCATCTTTCTAGAGATAGGCTGAGTATAGAATGATTGTCTAATTCCAAAATTACCGCTCATTTTTATTTAAATTATATTTTTTCTTTTAAATCTTTTTAAAAAAGATGTAACAAATAAATGACATCTTGTTACGGAACTCAAACATATAAAGATATAATTCAAGGTTATGACTTACAGGATTTGAAAAGATATCCACCAAAAGAACAAACATACGATCCAGAATCAACAATGGGATTTTTAAAGAAGAATGGAAACTTTAATATTTTTTGTTATTTATTAAAAATTGCTAATGCAGATGTTATCGCTAATCAAAAAGAATTTATGTCAACCTTATTTGTTGTTGACGATGATACTTTACGAAATCAGTTAGGAGAAGAGTTTTTTATGAAACTTGATAGAAATTCAGCTACAAAATTGGTTAATCTTCATATATTGCCTAGAGTGGTTGGAAAAAATACTCTATTGGGAAGACGAGTAGCTGTACTTGATACAAAGAATTCATCATCCCAAATATCAATGATGAATAATAGAGGTCAAATAACTTTAATATCATTAAATAAAAAGTTCAATATAATATCAGATGAAATAAGAACTAATAATGGAGTTATATATGTTTTAGATGGATTCTTTATTCCAGAGAACTTTTGTTTTTAAATAAATTAATCATCTTCACAGTTAGCCTTATAGTTTCTATTATAAGCAGATCCATAACACCAGGTTATTTCTTCATTTGGCTTTATATTTCTGGTAGCAACAAGTTTATATACTATTGTATCTCCAGGCTTTACTTTATCTCTATTTCTGTAGTTTGATTTTAGATTTATATCTAATGCAGCATTTTCCTCTTGTTTTCCAGATGGTTCGTTGCTAAAGTATCCCCAAAAAGGGATATTATTTTTTGGTGGTTCTAGACTTCCTTCATATATATCTCCAATAAGACTATCTCTTGCTCTTCCTTTTTTACTATATACAGTTATAGCGTACATATTATCATTTATAGCATTGAAACTGTCATCATTCTTGTGAACAAGAAATTTATAATAAGCTATAACACCTCCCTTTTTTATTTCTTTTTTAGAATATAGAGATGTTCCCTTAAAGTTTTTCTTTAATTTAACTTTGAGATCAAATCCTTTAGCCATATCTTTGGCATATTTCGTATCAAAAATTTTCTTCATCTACCGATTTTATTTTATATTATTTTTAATATAAAATATTTTATATATTGTATTATGTGTATTATATTTTTAAGCGGTTGCTGGCTTAATGAAGTGATGCTGAATGTGCTTCTGTAGATTGTAGTAAGTTAGAGGCTCGTGAGTGCCTAGAAGCTTAGCTAGCTTGTCATCTGGAGTGAATTGACGACGATCAGCCTGATTCTGTAGATTGTTAGTCTTTACATACTGGCAAATAGCCTTGGTAACATCTACGCGTGATACTAGTTGGTCATCACGTAGACCAGTAAACTTTTGCATATCACGGCTAATCTTTACTGGCTTCATAAAACCAGAGTTAGTTGAACGAGGGGCAGTTTGGCGACGAGTACGCTTAGCTGATACACGTAGAGAATCGCTCTTTAGCTGACGGACTTGCTTAGCTACTGATCGTAGGAAACGAACACCGCGACCCTTAACCTTCTCGTCACTTCGTAGAGATTCTACCTCACTCTCTAGTTGAGAGAGTAGGGCATCAAATGATTGCTCCAAATCTTCACGAGTAACTTGACGACGTTGCTTACGAACAGAAACGCCATCAGCAGATGATGAGGCCTCAGCAGCAGATGATGATTCAGCTACACTTTCCTGAACTGGTTGAGATACTGGAACTGATTCAGCTGGCTGACGCTTTGAACGAGAAGCTGACTTCTGAACCTGCTCAACGGCAGCCTTAGCAGCAGCTACTGCGTTAGCTGCTGAAGCTGATGAAGCAGATGATTCAGTCTTTGAAGTTGATGAGTTCTTAGTTTGCTTTGCCATTTTTTAATAAAGTAACTAGTCTTTAAACTTCAATTAAAAAAATATAAAACTGTCCGCTAATTAAGGTTTAAAAATATAAAATAATTCATAGTTTTATTCTAAACACCAAATTTTTAATGTTTTTTTAAAAAATAATAACTTATTATAAAACACTAAATAAATGCAATCAAATATTA
>JACCDW010402798.1_pt1 | contig 13016 bp, 10 predicted proteins | sample 7449781 | NCBI WGS metagenome assembly JACCDW01 (sample SAMN15323449, study PRJNA562643) | freshwater metagenome | isolation source: river surface water | place: USA:Blue River Watershed | collected 2017-08-18 | reverse complement strand
CAATCATTTCTAGAAAAGACATATCGGGTGAAATATCTTTTACTTGATAAGTAACCAACTTACCTTCTGCATTTGTGTTTTTTTGTCTCCACACTTTTAGTGTGAGGTTCATATTTCCACTCATATTATTTAGTGTTTTTTATATTTACTACTGATTTATTGGTTATTGCTTTGTTATTGAAAATAGAAAAAAGAAAAAAGAAAATAGTATTCGTGCTAAGTGGATTTTTGCTTTATTAAAAAGTTTATATATCCATTTAATAAGGCTAAACATTCTGATATCAAATCGCCAATTTTAGAAAATGTTTTTTGATCAATTAACTTTTCATCCAAACAAATTATTATGTGATCTTTTAGTTCATGTAAAGACCCTCTACTTTGTCTGCAGTATTGAATATTCTCTTGGTAATGGTACCTACCATATCCCTCAGCAATATTATTTGTTACTGATCTAGAACATCGAATCATTTGATCTACTATTCTAAATTTCTCCTCAAGTGGAAAATATTTACAAATTCGACTAATGTTTCTTCTAAGTTCTGTTGCCTTAATCCAGCATTCTAAATTTTCAAATGATCTAATCCCCATCACATTCCCCATTCTCAAATTTGTTAATCTTCTAAAAACAAACTTATTTTAATAAAACAAAATTAACTACCCAACCCCCTTTTTCTCTTTTCCTCTTTTTCCTCTTTCTCCTCTTTTCCTCTTTCTTTTTTCCTTTTTCCTTTTTCTATTTTCTCTTTTCTATTTATAGCTTCTTTGTGCAATCTTTATATTCTCGTATTTCAACTCTTCTTTGTGTAATACCGGTTCTTGGTCTACACCTTTGAACTCCCAAGCCGAAACGAATGCAAAGTTTTCATCATCTCGCAATGCCTCTCCTTCTTCTGTTTGGTATTCTTCACGGAAGTGGCCACCACACGATTCATTTCTACTTAATGCGTCATAACACATTAATTCACCTAATTCAATAAAGTCGGCAACTCTTCCTGCTTTTTCTAATTCAGGATTGAACTCATTAGCTGAGCCTGGAACTTTAACATCCGACCAAAACTCTTTTCTTATTTGTTGAATTTCAGCAATTGCTTCTTTTAATCCTTGCTCGTTTCTAGCCATACCACATTTATCCCACATAATTTTTCCTAATCGCTTGTGGAAGCTATCTACTGTTTTTGTTCCATTGATAGAAAGTAATTGCTCAATTTGCGATTTTACTTTGTTCTCTGCTTCAACAAAAGCTTCGTGGTTGGTATCAATTGGTTTTGTTGCGATTTCTTTTGATAGGTAACTACCAATGGTGTATGGAATTACAAAATAACCATCGGCTAATCCTTGCATCAATGCCGAAGCACCCAATCTGTTCGCACCGTGGTCAGAGAAATTCGCTTCACCTAATGCATACAATCCAGGAACAGTTGTCATTAAGTTATAATCAACCCATAAACCACCCATGGTATAATGTACTGCAGGATATATTCTCATGGGTTGTTCATACGGATTCTCACCTGTAATTTGTTGATACATGTCGAACAAGTTTCCGTACTTCTCTTTTACTACCTCTTTACCTAATTTAATAATTTCAGCTTCCGAAGCATTGTGGATATTACGTTTATTTGCTTCAACTGTACCGTATCTTTTAATGTTGTATGCAAAATCTAAATATACTGCCATTTTTGAAGCACCTACTCCGTAACCAGCATCGCATCTTTCTTTTGCAGCACGCGACGCAACGTCACGTGGTACTAAGTTACCGAATGCAGGGTATCTTCTTTCTAAGTAATAATCTCTTTCATCTTCTGGAATATCGTTAGGGTTTCTGGTATCACCTTGTTTTTTTGGAACCCAAATTCTACCATCGTTTCTTAGCGACTCCGACATCAATGTTAATTTAGATTGATGATCGCCCGATACCGGAATACATGTTGGGTGAATTTGTGTAAAGCAAGGGTTTCCGAAAAATGCTCCTTGTTTGTGCGCCTTCCAAGCAGCAGTTACATTCGATCCCATAGCATTGGTCGATAAAAAGAAAACGTTTCCATAACCACCAGTACACAATAATACTGCATGTCCGAAATGACGTTCTAATTTTCCCGACACTAAATCTCTCGCAATGATACCTCTACATACACCATCAATTTTTACTACATCCAACATTTCATGGCGTGTATACATTTTTACAGTACCCATACCCACTTGGCGTTGCAATGATGAGTAAGCTCCTAGTAATAATTGCTGACCTGTTTGTCCGGCAGCATAAAACGTACGTTGTACTTGTGTACCACCAAACGAACGATTCGACAATAAACCTCCGTATTCACGTGCAAAAGGAACTCCTTGCGCAACACATTGGTCGATAATATTTGTACTCACTTCTGCTAAACGATAAACGTTCGCTTCACGTGCTCTATAGTCGCCTCCCTTTATGGTGTCGTAAAATAATCTGTAAACCGAGTCACCATCGTTTTGATAGTTTTTCGCAGCATTAATACCTCCTTGAGCTGCAATGGAGTGCGCTCTTCGAGGCGAATCTTGAAAGCAAAATACTTTTACTTTATATCCCAGTTCTGCAAGTGATGCTGCAGCTGAAGCTCCAGCTAGTCCAGAACCTACGACAATCACTTCTAAGTTTCTTTTGTTCGAAGGGTTTACCAAGGGAACAGTTGAACGGTATTTCGTCCATTTTTGCTCTAATGTGCCTTCAGGTATTTTTGCATCTAATATTGACATGTCTTAGATTTTTATGTTCTTAATTTATTTTATCCAACCAAAATGCATTGCGATCGGCATTGCAGCAAATAATAAAGGAATGATTATAGAATAAGCATATCCTACACTTTTAACTATTGGCGTATATTTCTGGTGGTTCCAACCCATCGATTGAAAAGCGGAAGCAAATCCATGCATTAAATGGTATGCTAATGAAATGCATCCTAATACATATATTATTACAACCACTGGATTTTGAAACACTTTCTTCATCTCATTGAATAATGTTTCTCTACCACTGGTAATCTCGTCAGTAAATCTACTTAATACCCAGAAATGACGTAAGTGAATTATTAGGAAGATTAACAATAATGTTCCCAACAAACCCATTGAACGCGAGTACCACTTACTATTGGCTGCTGCATTGGTGTAAGCATAATTCACAGGGCGTGCTTTTTTGTTCGATGCCCATAACATTAATCCATCAACAATGTGGGCCAACAAACCTACCATTAATCCGATTTCAAGGGTTCTTATTACCCAATTAGTACCCATGAACTCCGCTGCAATTTCAAATTGATGCCCACCGTCGTTCATAAAAATTAGGGCGTTAATTCCCGCATGTACAATCAGGAAGGAAATCAACAATAAGCCCGTTAATCCCATTAAGTATTTTTTACCTAAAGACGATTTGAACAGTTTACTATTACTCATATTTCTTTGTTTTTTCTGGTTTTTACTGTTAATCGCAAATGTATTTAATCTTACACATAGCCTTACGAAATATAAAAATTTAGATTGATTCTAATTTAATTATTTTTAAAACCTTAGTGCTTGTCTATGAAAATGTTACGGTTATTCAAAGGTCCAATTCGGTCTGATTATTTTACACGACTACTTTCATTAACAAAAAAAGCCAGCAATTTGTGTTTGCTGGCTCTTGATTTTTAAATAATTATCTACCCCAAACCCCCTATTCTTCAATCAATAATTTTTGCATTACTCGCTTGTTTTGTATCGTTAGATATACATAATATACGCCGATGTATTGTAATGCCTTGTGCTCAATAGTTACATCATTATTGCCGATGATTGCTTTTTGTGTTTTGGTATAAATATTTTTACCTAGCTCGTCATAAATTTCAATTTTTACCTTCTCTTCAGTTGCTGAATTAAAATATAAATGTATTTCTGATTGAGCAGGGTTTGGATATAATTGCAATTGAATATTGTTTATGCTTTGTTCATTTAATTCGCCTACCGAAGTATTGATTTTTTTAACTAGTAAAACTTTGTAAAGAGATGAACTAGCGGTGCTTTGAGTGCCATCGTTTATCCAAAAAATATTTTTGGCTGTGCTATTTATACCTCCATAAATAGTACCCAGTTCAGTAGTATCACTTGTAATAGTATTTAGCTTTATTACTTCATTATTATAGCTGCTTAAGTTTTCATTCATTAAAAACTCTGCTCCAGCACCTAAATATCCGGGCATTTCATTGGGTAATTTATATTCAAACATTTCGTTGTTCGCATTTCTGCTTACCCTTGCAATCGTTTTTACAAAGGGAACACTGTTGTCTTGAACTAAAATTCCTGCACTATCAAAATATTGTGCAATACCACCAAAAAATAAGGTGTGCATTTCGTTTTTTGTTTCATCATATAATGCAATGTTTGCACAATGGTAATGATTGTAATATTGTGAAAAGTTTGCATTTAAACTATAAGCATTTGAATCAACTGTTACACTATTTAAATACGGTATATCGGCTTGAGGTTGGAATACTCCAGAAAAAGCGGTTATTCCTTCTTGCCCATTTGGCAATATTTGAGCAACCGCATTGTAGTCTCTTCTGTGAAATAAGTTTGCATTCGTAATTTTATTTTTGTTGATGATTTGAAATTGGTTACCATCGTCTAAAATGGAAAATTTCCAGTACCCATCAACATAGGTTTGTGTAAACGTTGGATTGCCCATCGGGTTGTATCTTCCATCAAATCGTTGACCCCCAATTAAAATAAATTTATTGTAAACTTTTCTTAATTGTCCTCCCGTAATTGCAAAGTCATTGTCTTGTATTTGTCGGAAATAATTAGTGAAACTGGTGTTGTTAATTATTGCCTCAATGGTTGATGATACTTTTATTGCTGTTACATACGGATACGTAATATGGTTTGCTGATGTTGCACTGTATCCATACCCTCCAAAAATATACACATAATCGCCTTCTTGTACATATTGCATATTTGTACTGCTGAGCTGCTCTGCTATACTTGGAGCTAACGACGAAAGTGGTGCTTTCCAAGTTTGTTGTGTTGTTGGGTCAATTACTATTAACTGGTTGTTATGTCCTGCCACATCAAACGAAGCAAAAGGTTGCCTACGGTGTAAGCCATCTAAGCGACCACCAATAATTAAAAATTTATGATTAGCAGTTGCATGAGCGAATGATTGTAATCCGCCTAAATTGGGTATGTTCATTGCTTCCAATTTTATTTCAAATGGAAAATCTTGTGCATTAACTACAAATGCAATGAATAGGAAACTATAAAGTTGAATAAGTTTTTTCATCCCTTTTTTATACGAAGGTATCTATTAATAGCGTGTGACTTGGTAACCTATGTTACACACATTATTTCCTTCCCGAGGCAAAACTTCTTAAGCTGCGGTACATTTCGATGTACGATTGGATAGAATCTTGGCCATCGGCCCAATAAACAGAATAAATAGAAGAATCTTTGCGAGCAGTAATACTAAAGGTTAAGTTGCCTGGTTTATTGTATTGTTTGTTAAATACGGCCGATTGGGCTAGTTTTTCAAAAATGGTGTTCACCGAATCAACAGTGCTCAATCGGTAAAATTTCTGATTATACCCTTTCCCAGGTGTGTGATAGGTGAGATAAATTTCTGCATTTTTCTGAATGAGAAATCCTGTGCTTGTCCCTGTAAATCCACCGCTATTTTTTACTTCCACTGCATCATACGTATCGAGGTAGTTCAGCTTTTTTATTTTAGGCGAACAAGCGATTGTAAAAAAGAAAAGGGTAATGAATATTTTTTTCATTACCCTAATGTACAATTTATTTAAATTAATTATTGAAAACATTCTACCTTTCCTGCATCACAGCTTGCCCATACCATGTAGGGGTGTGAGTCTTGGTGGTAAATATTTCCATCTTTATCAATGGAAATGGCTCCTGCAAAACCATCGTATTCTTTTAATTCAAAAAAAGATTTTTCAAATGCTTTCTCAATTGCAAATCCATCGCTAATACGAGTAACAATTTTTGTAGCTAATGATGCACTTACAATATCTTCGCCCACACCCGTACACGAAACACCTGCAAAATTATTCGCATAATTTCCTGCAGTTGTTGCCGAATCGGAAATTCTACCAACTAGCTCAAAGCCTTTGCCACCGGTAGATGTAGCTGCAGCAATTTTCCCTTCTTTATCTAACGCTACACAACCCACTGTTCCTAAACCTTTCGAGGCTAGCTTTGCTTCGTACTCTGCTCTTCGTTGTGGTAATTCGGGATTGTAAAATGGAATGTTTTTTTCTGAAGCATATTTATTTGCTCCCTCTGCACCTAATACCCTGTCGTCTTCTTGCATTAACATCTCTGCTAATACAATAGGGTTTTGTATATTTTGAATATTTATTACTCCAGAGAATTTTTTAGTATCGCCATCCATCAACGATGCACTCATCCTTATTTTTCCGTCGCTTTGAATTTGTGAACCCAAACCTGCATTAAACAATTCGTTGTCTTCTAATAATCGAACTGCAAATACTACTGTTTCTAGTGCCGTATGATTTTTTAAATACTCATAACTTTCTGCGGCAATTTTTTTTAAGGCTTCTTGCTTGGCAACTTTAACAGCTAAACTGGTATTCGATTCGGAAAAAAATCCTCCGTGTATGATGAGTTTCATCGGTCAATTTTTGCGTATTTGTCGTAGTCTTGTTTTCTGTTTTTATTGATGACCATTTTATGGTTCTCCAAATCGAATAAATCATTCATCGCCATTACATGCACGACTAAATGTTCAATAGAAATAGGAGTGCCAATAGCCACATCGGTTATGTTGGTGTCTTTAATTGATCTTCCGTCAACCAATATCACAAGTCCCGAACCGATGGCTTCCATCTCGTGACCATTCTTAATTAACAAGCCTGTATCTTCACCTAAACCTACACCTAAAATCATCGGATTACTCACTACTGCCTGGAACAAACGACCTATACGTCCACGATGTACAAAATGTGTGTCGATAATAACATCATTTATTAAACCCAAACCTCCGGTAATTTTTACTTCGCCTTTTAACAATGCCTCTGAACTCGACCCTTGGTATATCATGTTGTTCGAACATGCCGCAGCACCTGCAGAAGTTCCCGAAATAACAAAATTACTTTCTTGGTATTTTTTGATTAATAATTTATGAAATTCCGTACCGCCTAAAATAGAAGTTAATCTTAATTGATCACCTCCGGTAAACATAACTACATCGGCATTGCTTAAGCGTTTCACATATTCTTCATTATTGGCTTGCTCACGAAGAGTAATGTTCATTACTCCTACATTATTCGCGCCTAAATAAGAAAATGCTTTAACGTATTCATCGCCTACCACTTCTGGAATTTGTGATGCGGTAGTAATCACTTCTATTCGCGAATGTTCGAGATTTGCCGATTCGAGAATGATTCTTTTTAGAATTCCTTTTTCAAAAAAATTAAGATTACTTTCTATGTTCTCTTTGTAATTTTTTTCGGTAAAGCTACCGGTATCAACTGCCCCCCCAATAATGATCAGTTTACCTGTGGGTTTCATATAAAATTTGTGTTAGTAGAATATTAAATATAAAAAAACAATGATAATAATATATTTTTAAATATCTGTGCTCTTCATTTGGTTTTAAAAACATTATTTTCTTAAATTACCAATCGAACTTATCTTACGTTTATGAAAATATTGAGCATACAAGCACTTAGGGGTCCAAACATTTGGAGCGTGCGCAGAAAAAAACTAATTCAAATGCGGCTAGATTTAGAAGAGATGGAGCAGCGTCCTAGTAATTTAGTCGAAGGTTTTGCAGAACGTTTGGAAGCAGTATTCCCGAGTATGTATGAGCATCGTTGTTCCGAAGGTGTACCTGGAGGATTCTTTACTCGTGTGCGTAGAGGCACTTGGATGGGACATGTTATTGAACACATCGCCCTCGAAATACAAACCTTGGCTGGCATGGAAACGGGTTTTGGTCGCACTCGCGAAACCAAAACTCCCGGAATTTATAACGTAGTGTTTAGTTATACCGAAGAAAGTGTTGGGATGTATGCTGCAGAGGCATCCGTTCGAATTGCCGAAGCATTAATTAGTGGCGATGATTATGATGTTGCTGCCGACATTCAAAGAATGCGCGAAATTAGAGAAGATGTTCGATTGGGTCCAAGTACAGCTTCACTCGTTGATGAAGCCGTTGCGCGAGATATTCCTTGGATTCGTTTAGGAACCAATTCCCTCGTTCAGTTAGGATACGGCGTCAATCAAGTACGTTTTCAAGCAACCATTACCGATAAAACATCCAACATTGCTGTAGATATTGCTTGCAACAAAGAACTTACTAAAAAAATGTTGCACGATGCAGCTATTCCTGTTGCGAAAGGAGATATCGTGATCGACGAAGAAGATTTACAAAAATGTATCGATAGAATTAATTACCCTATTGTTATAAAACCCTTGGACGGTAACCATGGTAAAGGCGCTTCTATTAATGTGACCAATTGGGAAGATGCCCTTGCTGGTTTAGCACATGCTAAAAAATATTCGCGCAAAGTAATTGTAGAACGTTTTATTACTGGCTACGATTTCCGTGTATTAGTTATTAATAATAAAATGGTGGCAGCGGCACAGCGCGTACCTGCACATGTGAAAGGCGATGGAACAAACAGCATCGAAAATTTAATTGAAATTGAAAACAAAGATCCTCGCAGAGGTTATGGCCATGAAAATGTGTTAACAGAAATAACCATCGACCGCGACACTTTGGATTTATTAGAGAAAAAAGGATACACCCTCGAAACCATTCCTTCGAAAGGAGAAATTGTTTACTTAAAATCTACAGCTAATTTATCTACTGGTGGTACCTCCATCGACGTTACCGACATGGTGCATCCCGAAAATATTTTCTTAGCCGAACGTATATCGCGTGTTATCGGTTTAGATGTTTGCGGTATCGATATTATGGCCGAAAATTTAACACAGCCATTGAAAGAAAATGGTGGTGTAATTTTGGAAGTGAATGCTGCTCCGGGTTTCCGTATGCACTTAGCACCAGCCGAAGGTTTGCCTCGTAACGTGGCCGCACCAGTAATCGATATGTTGTACCCACCGGGTAAAGCATCTCGCATTCCAATTATGGCCGTTACAGGTACCAATGGTAAAACAACTACCACTCGTTTGTTAGCTCACATTGTTAAAAACATGGGCTACAGAGTTGGTTTTACTACTTCTGATGGTATCTATGTACAAAACCATATGCTCGAAAAAGGTGATACTACCGGACCATACTCTGCAGAATTTATTTTAAAAGATCCAACCGTAGAATTTGCAGTGCTCGAAACAGCACGCGGTGGTATCCTTCGCTCGGGTTTAGGATTCAGTCGTTGCGACATCGGTATCATCACCAATATTCAAGAAGATCATTTAGGCTTAAACGATATTAATACGCTCGAAGACATTGCACGGGTAAAATCGACGGTTGTAAAAAGTGTGAAGAAAGATGGATGGGCGGTGCTCAATGCCGAAGATGAACATTGTGTGAAAATTGCTGGCGAACTCGATTGTCATATTGCTTATTTCAGTTTAGATGAAAATCATCCGGTCATTAAAAAACATTGCAAGGCAGGTGGAGTCGCAGCAATTTATGAAAACGGATTTGTTACCATTAAAAAAGGCGATTGGAAAATTCGTGTCGAAAAAGTAACCACCATTCCATTAACCTTGGGTGGTAAAGCAAAGTTTATGATTGCAAACGTATTGGCTGCTACCCTTGCCGGATATTTATATGGTTTCAAAACCGAAGACATGCGCTTATCTTTAGAAACCTTTATTCCATCGGCCGCACAAACACCGGGCCGAATGAACATCTTCAACTTTAAAGAATTTAAAGTGATGATCGACTTTGCACACAACCCTGCAGGTTATCGTGCGGTAGAAGATTATTTAAGCCAAGTAGATGCTCCATACAAAGTCGGAATTATTGCAGGTGTGGGTGATCGTCGTGATCAAGACATTACCGATTGTGGTGCTATTGCAGCACGCATGTTCGATCATATTATCATCCGCCAAGAAAAACATTTACGTGGAAGAACTGAAGAAGAAATCATCAACTTAATATTAAAAGGAATTCATTCCGTAGATAAAAAAATTACTTACGAAATTATACCAAAAGAAGTGGAAGCTATTAAACACGCCATCTCTACAGCACAACCAGGTACTTTCATCACTGCGTTAAGTGATGTTATCACCAATGCTATCGAAATTGTGCAAAGCTATTTGGATAAGGAAGCGGGGCTGTAGGTGAACTAACGTCTCTGTGTTTAAGAAAAAACATTCTGTACCTTTGTGCGTACTTCGAGTACTTTGTGACCAATAAATATGCGTAGATCAGTAATCATCAGCGGCGCTGGTTCGGGAATTGGTAGAGCCATTGCCATTCGTTTAAGCGAATTAAATTTCGATTGTTATTTGTTAGGGCGAAATGCCGTTCATCTTCAAAAAACATTAATTGCATTAAAAGATGGCGACCACTACATCATGTCTTCCGATATTTGCAACAAAGATAGTTTAGCAAACAGCCTTCATATATTACGCCGTCCGGTAGATGCATTAATAGCCAATGCAGGCATTGGTGGCGAAAATAATTGGGGACCAAACGATCGTTGGTCGGAAATTATAAACACCAATCTTAGTGGAACGTATAACTTCATTAACACTTATTTACCGAGCCTCCAATCAGCATCATCAGCCTATAAAAATATTGTCATCACCTCTTCGGTACTCGCTCGCTTAGGCGTAGCCAATTACTCTGCTTACTGTGCATCAAAAGCTGGTTTGCTCGGACTCATGCGTTCGCTTGCCATTGAATTGGCGCCAAGTAAAATTTTGGTTAATGCCATTTGTCCAGGTTGGGTAAATACACAAATGTCGCAAGAAGGAATGCAAGGAATTGCCAAAGGAATTGGTGTGAGTGTAGAAGAATTTTATGATATGGCCATGCAATCTGTGCCCTTAAGAAAAATGTCGGAACCGTCGGAAATTGCCGACTTAGTGGCGTACTTATTACATCAGCAAAGTGTAACCGGACAAACGTTTGATATTAACAACGGAGCTATTATGAATTCTTAACACATAAATCGGCAAGTTCTTCGCCGCTTATAGAACCAATAGCAACACCCATTCCGTTGCATCGTGCTGCACAAAAAATACGGGTTGATGTTTGTGTAATGATGGGAGAAAGTTCCTTGCCAAAAGCCATAATTCCGCTCCATTCCATTTCATATTCCCATGCTGTATCGGGTAAAATTACTTCGTTTAATAAACGTGTTATTTCATTTTTTACTTCGGGAGTAATTCCGTATTCGGTAGTTTTTTCTTTTTCGAAATTTATATTTCTACCACCACCAATGAGCACTCTGTTGTTTATGTTTCTGAAATAAAAATATCCGGCATCGTAATGAAAATTTCCTTTTACTTTTAAATTTTCAATTTCTTTGGTAATAAAAACTTGTCCTCTACCTGGCTCCAAATCGAGCTGGGGCAATAGTTTGCGCGAGAAAGCATTCGTGCATATTAATAATTTTTTTGCATGGAGCGTTGCTTGCGACAGGTGCAAGTTTACTACGTTTTTTTCTTCTTCAAAATTGATAAGCTCCGCACCAAAAAAAATCTGCACACCTGCGCTTCTCGTTTTTTCTATCAGAGCCCGCATCATTTTCCCCGAATGTATTTGCGCTTCGTAGGGGGTGTAAATTAAATGTTCAACATTTTTAAAGTTTAATATGGATGATTGTTCGTCGGCAATTTTATAAACTTCATCGGCATTAAAAACATCTTTCAATAAATGATTAAAGTAGGAGATTTCACTCATGCACTCTTCCCAAACACTCTTATCTTTTGAGGTAAACATTTCATACCCACCATAACCTTTATGCTCAATAGCATCATCTCCCAGGGTAGCTCTTAATTTATTCAATCCTCTCCATCGTTTAGCAACTAACTCTTTTAGTTCGAGGTCAGAACTTCTTTTCTTTTGTGCGATGAGTTCCGATAAACTACCAAAACAGGCGAAGCCTGCGTTTTTTGTGCTGGCTCCATCGGGAATGACCGAACGCTCCAACACACAAATGTTCGATTCGGGTGTTAATTCTTTTAGGCGTAATGCCGCAAAAAGTCCTACGATGCCTGCACCTACAATGCAGTAGTCGTAATCCTTAAAAAATGACGTTCTTTCCCAATACGATAGGTTCATACGATACTAATTTCGTAAATTTGACGTAAGATAGTACGAAATGTCAGTATTTTTATATTGGCATCTGATTTGACATAAACAATTTAAAAAAATATAGAATATGGGATTCATGTATATTATTATGATCGGTTTGTTAATCCTCAGCTTTGTGATTAGCATGCGATTTAAATCGAAATTTAAAGAGTACTCGGAGCAAATGTTACACATTGGTTTGTCGGGTAAAGAAATTGCCGAAAAAATGTTGAGTGATCATGGCATCACGGATGTAAAAGTAATCTCAGTAGAAGGTTCCTTAACCGACCACTACAATCCACAAAATAAAACAGTGAATTTAAGTCCGGATGTTTACCATGGTCGTTCGGTAGCAGCTGCAGCTGTGGCGGCACACGAATGTGGTCACGCGGTGCAACACGCTACTGCTTACTCATGGTTACAGTTCCGTTCGGCAATGGTTCCAGCCTTATCGGTGAGTTCTCGTTACATGCACTGGATTTTGTTAATTGGTATCATCACCCTCAATACATTTCCAACCTTGTTATTTATTGGTATTGCCATGTTAGCATTAACAACGGTATTTAGTTTTGTTACTTTACCAGTGGAGTTCGATGCAAGTAACCGTGCCATCGCTTGGTTAGAAAACAATAGAATTACACAAACAGGCGAAACAGAAACCGCAAAAAGTGCATTAAAGTGGGCGGCTAGTACATACGTAATTGCAGCCTTGAGTTCATTGGCTACACTTGTGTATTACATAATGATTTATATGGGT
>JACCDW011318088.1_pt1 | contig 13017 bp, 9 predicted proteins | sample 7449781 | NCBI WGS metagenome assembly JACCDW01 (sample SAMN15323449, study PRJNA562643) | freshwater metagenome | isolation source: river surface water | place: USA:Blue River Watershed | collected 2017-08-18 | reverse complement strand
TTACCTATTGTCATATCCATATCGTAGTATCTATAATTTCCTAATCTTCCACCAACTACTAGTTTTTTGTGTTCTTTTTCAGCATATGTTTTATAAAGCTTGTAAACATTATTATTTGATTCTGTATTGATAGGATAGTATGGGATTTGCTCAGGATCATTTTTGTCATATTGTTTTGAGTATTCATATGTAATAAAATTCATTGGTGATTTACTCATATGAAAATGTTTATGCTCTATAATTCTTGTCCATGATACATCCTTAGAGGGATAATTGACTATTGAAACACCTTGATAATCTTCTGTTTGTAATTTGAAATCCTTAAATTCTAAAGTTCTATATTCTAGATCGCCATATATATAATCAAAATATTGTTGAATTTGACCAGAATAAACAATCTTTTTACATATAGAATCAAAGTAAGTTCTTTCACTAAAATAATCAGTGTTTAGGCTTACTTCTATATTTTGTAAAAGTTTTTCAAATATAGGTGTATATCCATTAATTGGAATACCTTCATAGATATCATGATCGTGAAACCATCTATCATTGTAAGTAAATCTTATAGGTAGTCTCTTAATGATAGATGCTGGTAGTTTATTTGGACTTTTACCCCATTGTTTTTTTGTATACCCATAAATAAATTTTTGGTATAGAGTAGGACCAATTTGTGAAAGAATGTGCTCCTCAAGATTGTCAGGATTATTGCATGGAATAATTTCGGAAGCTAATTTTTGTCTAGCTTGTTCAGGGGTATAAATATCTGGCCAAACTTGATTAAATGTTGAAAGATTTATTGGAATAGAAAATATATTGTCATTTATATTTGCTTTTATTCTGTGTGAATAATTGTTGAATGAAGCAAATTGATTTATGTAATCCCAAATATATTTTTGTGAAGTATGGAAAATATGAGGGCCATATCTATGAATATGATAATCATCAAATTGAAAAGAATAGCAATTTCCACCAATATGGTTTCTTTTATCTATTACTAAAACTTTTTTACCAGCTTTATTGGCTTCATATGCAAAAATAGAACCAAAAAGACCAGCACCTATGACCAAATAATCATACATAATATGATTTTACATATTATTAAAAAGTGGCTGGTGTATGTATTCCAAAGAAGGCAGAACCATCATAAACTTCTTCAACACCACCATCTTCTTTGGTGATATTATTTCTATCAAAAGTAGTTTTTTTATTTCTTTCAGGATTCAAATTTCCTTCTAAAGAAATAGTAGGATCAGTTTTTAAAATGCCTCTATCAGCAGGTTCATTTGCAATATCTTTTCTTGGATAAACATTAGGCAAAGTATCTCTATCAGGATAATCTAAGGCAGTATCTTTTAATTTATATTCTTTGTACCCATCGTTATCAGGGGTAGTTTCTTTCATTTGATCATTGAAGTATTGATCTAAATCACTTTCTTGATCAAACTCAGTCAAGATAGGAGTTTTACCTATTGGCACATATGAGAATTGTGGAATAGTATCTTCATTTTCATATGTGCCTTCATCAAAATCAGTGATCCTGTTTCTTCTAGTTCTTTGAATCTCTTGTGCAACCTTGATGATGTCTTTTTCTGAAATAGAATAGTGAACTCTTGATGGTTTTATTTGTGGAACAATTTCATCTTCATAATCAAATTTTTGTTTAGCTTTGTATTGATGTCTGTTTTCCAATTGCTGCTCATAAGTAGATACATGCTCAGGCTTTGGTTGAAAATTCTTTTTTATGTATTCGGGACTATTTTTATAAATAGAATCTGCATGAGCTTGTAAATCTTCATGCATTTTGTGAAGTTTGGCCCTAAACTTAGCTCTGACTCTTTCTTCAGGGGTAAGTTGATAATTTATGTTGTCTTTTTCATAACTTTTATGATAAGAATCTGATAATCTTTTTTCAAGATTATCATCAGACATATTTGGGTCTAAATGAGTTCTTTCAATTTGTCTATTTAGAGTATTGTTGTCATCAGTGTTGTCATTGACACCAATAGGAGCCCCACCACCCTTAGATAATGGACTTGATCCAGGTGAATATGGTTTAGAATATCCACCACCTACACCGCCAAATTGAGCTGTTTTAATATTAGAAGACATATTTATTAATTTAGATAAAAATATTTATTTAAACCTGCCTATATTTACAAATTTAGACGAAGGTAATTTTGCTTGAATTCTACTGGTGAGACATTCATAAGATACAGCAGCTACAGCATCACAAATATCATCCTTGTAACCTGATAAAGCTTCTATATAAAATCTTTTACCTTTCCATTTCTTTTGTAAAAATAAGAACTGAGTTTTTGCTTCTTGTATTTCATTAAGTGGTATTTTATTTCCCACTGTATCTAAATATGCGCCACCTGATAAATCATATACATCTATTCTTTCTTCTCTTATAAGTTGAGATAGCTCTGTATATATTTTTTCTTTATATTCTTTATTAAATTGTCTTTCAACAATATTTACTCCGCTAGATTGAAGTTTTATGATCGATGATTGTGAATGCCATTGATCGATAGACACTTGCTTAAATTTAAATCTTCTGTGCAAGTCCAAAACATAGTCTTCTACTTCTCTTTCTGAAACTGGCTGATTTTTAGTCATAGGATTCCAGAAATGAATGTGATCAATCACCACTCTTTTCATTGGTTGTTTATCAGGCCCATAAGAGCCAATCATATTTTCAGTATGTGCAATTACAAGTGCATAATAGTCTGATGTTCTTGCTGGATCTAGATGGCAATAATAATCTATCAGTGGTTGTCCTAACTCTCTTCTAGAAACCATTGACATGCTTGAAAACATTTTTTGGATTGAATCTGGTGAAAACATTGGATCTGAAGATGAAGCACCAAATTCAGCCCCATATTGCATTTGAAATTCAGTGGGGTTTTTCTTTTTTTCACTATCCAAAAAGTCTCTAGCAATGTTCGGATTCGAAAGCCATGTAGGCAATCTCATCACTAAAGTTGTTGGATCTTCTTGTCTGTTCTCATGCAGGTCATAAAGTAATCCAATTGGGCCTTTAGGGTTGGAAAGCATCATCATCTTTCCATCTTTACCAAAAGTGGCTAAAGATGGCTTTAATTCATCATATAATGCATAGTCTAAACCAGAATCAGGATTGTCTCCTGCCATAGCTGCGATCTCGTCCATGATGATACACCAACAAGTAAGACCAACAAGACCTGAAGCACTAGATGAACCACATTTCAATACAAGAGATCCAGCAAAAGGATTTAAGCCTTGAGCAGTTCTTCTTTCATTTTCTTTGATATCATTATCAGTAAGAAAACGCATCTCAAGTTCTGTATCTTTACCTATATATGGTTGAAAAAAAGGTGAAGATAAAACAGTTTGCTTGATTTTAGAGAAGATAGCATTTTTTGCCTGTTCTTCATTTCTAGCTACATTCAACAACACAATCTGATCAAATTCCATCAAACCATATCTGGATTGAGGATGACCCATCATAATCAATCTATATAGTTCATATAATGCAATGGCAGACACAAGGAATGACTTTCCTGAACGTCTACCAAGTACTAAAACTAATTCTTGGAATTTAAATCTTTTGGTGCATTTGTCCATAACTTGTATTCTAAGTTTTGGATCAAACTCTTCAGAATATATTAGATCTTTTTCAGATTGAAAAGCATTTATTATCGGTCTTTCTTTAAGCTTTTCTAACAATCTAAGAGAGTCAAAGTTTGTAGCATCTTCTTTTGCATATTCAAATCTTTGTTCTCTAATTTCTGGGTCAAAATGAGTACATTCTAAACAAGGAGAATTGTCAACAGTGAATAGTGTTTTAACAATCTTTCCTTGTTTCTTCTTGTTGATAAAATCTTTCTCGTTGTCTTTTATATGTTCCCATACACAACCTTTACAGCCATTTCTTTCTTCTTCAGGAACATCTTTGATATCAATATTAGTGTTGCCTTCTTGACCCATATAGAAACATTTGAGAATAAGTCTTTGCCATGGGTGAGGCTTTAAGTTGCAAAAATATGGATGTTCTATAAAGGTGATGATATCTACAATTTGGTCTGGATTGAAACTAGTTCTTTCAGGTCTTGGAGGTGGTGGCACTTCAACTCTAGCTGAAGGCATAATATCATCGCTAAATTCACTAGCATAACCAGCATCTTTTAAGAATTGTGATACTTCATTGGCTTTTTGCAACATTTGATTTTTGACATCAAATTGTTGCACTTTAGCAGGATTAGGTTTTCTCATTTAGTGCAAGTAACATATATCCATTTAGTATGCATATAATCATCAAATGAATCTTTAATTTCGTAAGATACATTAAAACCAAATCTCTTTAGGTCATCTACTAAAGAATCAGCTTTTGTTAGTTTGACATCATATTCGCCGTTTGAACCTATGGCATCAACAACATTTTCAAAGTAACTAGCACATGGTAAGTTTCTAGGTACGGTGAGAGTTCCAGTTCTCATCAAGCAAAAATAATGATTTGGAAATGCCCTTTCACTCATACTATCTCCAAAACCCATTTGGAATGTAAAAGTACCACCAGGCTTAAGTACTCTAAATATTTCCTTAAGCCACATATTTCTTAAATCTCTCACTGGAATATGCTGAAATACAAGAGTGCTAATAATAAAATCAAATTTATTATCTTCAAAGTAAGACATTTTTTTGCCATCTGATAAAATAAAATGGCAATTTGATGGAAATAATTCTTGACATTTAGCAACATTTTTATCGCTTAAGTCTGTTGCATATATCTCCTCATAATTTCCAAAACTTAAGAGATTACTTACATTTCTACCTAACCCAGTTCCAAAATCTAATGCCACCTTATAATCTGGATTTTTTGCTGGAGCTAAAAGAATATCCCAATAATCTTTGTTTCTATCATGCATACAATAATCATTTGTACCTAAATGATGTTCAGCTATAAGCATTTTAAGATATTTGTCTGTGTCTACTGTTTCAAAATCAAGTGAAAATTTCATTAGTTATCCTGCTGTATCTTTGCTCTTAATTCTACAATCTTATCACGAATCTTTCTTTTGTCACTTTCAGATTCCATAACTTCATGTAAATCCATTAAGATTTCAAAAACATTGATTGCAAAAACACCTTGGTTATCTCTAACTTCTTTAAGGTGAAGTATCTTGCTAACCAATTTTTCAACCATAGCTGCTCTTCTAAGTTTCAAGTCATTATTTTTGCTACAGTCCATACCTCTTACATCATCTAATTCTACTAACAGAGCTGTAAGAGCTAATTGATGTTCTCTAAATACCCAGGGAGCGATTAATTCTTCTCTTTGCTCATAGTTTTTAAGACCAGATGTTGCAATCTTTTTGAAATCACAATGCTGTTCCATATGGGTATTAATTTGAACCCAGTTTAACTTAGCATCATAATACTTGAAGAAGAAAGTCATTACTGCTTGAGGTTTTTTACCTGATTCCAGATATACATGCTCAGCCATATCTCTGAAAGGCGATGTACAAATGCTACATCTTGGCTCCATAAACTGAGGATAAGAAATGTCACTCATATTGTCAGGAGGTAAAGGCATTAATGGCCTTTCTCCTTCTTTCAGTGAGCTGAACATTCTTGATGGTTTTGCAGGTTCAGGTTGAGCAGGAATAATACTTTCTACTATCTCTTGGGTTTCATCAGCCATATATACCTCTTATACAAAGCAAAACAAGCCGCTAAAAAGCGGCTTGTTTATAAGATTCAAAAAGACTAGTCTTTGAGTGCTCTTTTTAGTCTTTCATATGGGGATACTGTATCAGCAGCACTTACCATAAATTCATCAGCTATACCAAAATCAGCATAGTTTCCTTCAGTGTATTTTGCACTGTTAGATGTTCCATTGAGAAGATCAACTTCAGCAGTGCCTCTTCTCATACTAACAACATACTTATTCTTTGATGCTGTTTTGATTTCTGGTTTTTCTGATTGAGCGATTAATACAGAATTTAATAAAGCTTCTTCAACAAAAGGTTTCAAGGATGCATGTAAATGGGATTTGCCTTGGGAGCTGGTTTTTGCCATTTCAGCAACTCTCTTCCAAAATCCTAAACCTTTTTCATCTGTCTTGACAATAGCATGAGGTCCAGTGCAAAGTCTTTTTACAAACTCTTTAGCACTATATCTTTCAAGACTCTTTTCGATTACGGGAACACAATCTTCATACCTGGTAGGAACAACAGCAACTTGAACTGAGGGCTTTTGGGTAGTTTCTGGAGTATCAAATAACTTGGATGCTACTCTAGTGGCTACATCTAAATCAAAATTGTCAGCTGCTAAAAGTTCAACTACCTCTGATTTGCCGTAACCTAAACTTTTGTACTTAGTTGCTTGGGAATTAGCCACAACATATACGCCATCATTATGAGCGCGTAATTCATTGCGCCAATTATAAATCATGTCATCGGATATATTTTTTTCAACCACAGTGATTCTCCCCTTAAATAAAAAATACCCTAGACGTGCTTATAAATTGTCAAGGGTTTTTGTGGAACATATCTATATAGTACAAAGATTTCAAGATTATATTCCATAGGTAAATAGTCTCTGCTTGTAAAATAATATTGATATTATGTGGAATTTAAGAAGATTTAAAAAGATAGTCCAAGCTGCTGAAGCATATGATGTTTTAAAAGGCAAGTCCATCGATTGGAAAGGCACTTTTAGGGACACATTTAAGGAATATGATTTTAATTATGAAGATAAAATGCCAAGTATTTATGACTTGCGTGAATTTATCAGATTTATAAACAATTCTGGAATACTTAAGTTGTATGAAACAAGTAAAGATAATATTGCATATGATTTGAAAGTCTTTATTGAGTATTTAGTTAAGTTTGTAAATGTACACTTAAAACATATTGGTACACCAGATGATGACACCTCAGTTTTACTGACATTCATGTCAAAAGCTGCTCAAATTTGTCATAAAAGACTTGGCGCACTTTCAATTTCATTGGGTGGTCATACCTCTGATCCAAAAATGATGCAATATGAAATTAAAGAATTGTTCGCAATTGGATATAACACATTAAATCTCTTAAATGCAAGTGGAATAGATATTGACCCAGCCTCATTAATGTACATCATCAGAGGTGATGATGTTAAGATCAATGGGCAAAATGAAAATAATTACGCAAGACAAGAAATTATTGAACGTGCTTTAGAACAGGAGCCAAATTATGATAGATATTCTTCTGTCGAATCACTAGTAGAATATATTGACAATGAAACACCTTCTAAAGAAGTGCTTCAAGCCAATAAAGAAAAAATTAGTTTTCTTTCAAGATCTGGTCTACCTTTTGAAAAATTAGTAGAATTGTATGAAGCTATAATAAACACTGATTTATTTGAAAAAGAAGAATTACGCAGTATGTTCTTATATACAGGTGCCACAGAAGATTTACAACTTTACTTGTATTTCAGAAACAAAATAGGCGCCACTTCTAATGAAAGTGATTATGCTGATAATGTTCTACTACGAGCATTTCCAGAATATATTAGTTCAACCGACTTGAGAGAAGATATTGTTGATAGATTATTAAATGATGAATTATTTGTAGAATGGTGTCATAAGCAAGGTGACAAACTTGCTGATAAATGGATGTTCAGAGGATTTTCTACTGTTGAAATAATGGAAGAATATCTTAAAAAATATCCTGAAAGATTAACTAATTTTACTCAAAAAGCTATAGATAGACTAGGGCAAGCAAAAGCTCAACAAGCAACTCAGCAAAGTGTTCAAGCACAAAAGGCTATACTTAAGAGTGGTTTAGCACTTTTAGATAAAGCAATTTCAGAAGGTGTAATCCAAAAAATAAATCCTTTTGATAAGGTTTTCAATCCCGATAAAGATATTAACTTCAGAGAGCCAGTATTACCAGAAAATCCAACTCCAGAAGAAAGAAAACAATATGATTTGCAGGTGTCAGCTGCACAAACATTTACAAATTGGCAAACTAGTTATCTTGAAAGAATGGAACAAGAGAGAATTTATTCTGCAGTCCCAAAAGAAGACTTAGAAAAATATGCATCAAATATGATTGTCCTTGAATTTGATGCTGAAAGATTGCAAGATTTTCTTAAGAGAAATAAAGTAAAAAATTTGCAAATCGAAACTATTGATTTTACAAGTGGACTATGGAGAGGTGTTTTCGTTCCAAGATTTCCTACACAATCTGGTCAACCAGTACCAGCAATTATAATAAGAACTGATGCATACGATTCCTTAGAACATCATAAAGGTTTAGCTTCAAGTTTAGGTATTGATGCATACAGATTTACTGAGTCTACAAGAAGACATGAAATAGCCCATGCCTTACATTACTTGGCAGTGGGTGATGCTATGATGCTCAAGCCTATAGTATTGAACCCTGAATTAACAGAACCAGAAGCTTATGTAATGAGTCCTCCTGAATTGTATGCAAGAGTTCATGGCGATATCCCTTACTTAAAATCTTTATTTGACTCAAGAATTCAAGGGCTTACAATGTCCAAAAAAATCTATGAGGCTGCTAAAGAACAATGGATTCATGACATTGTTTATGAAAAAGTACACTTAATGTCAGGTGGTACAAATTTCCAAAGATTAATGATGGAAGATACTTCTCCTGAATTTAGAGCTCAAAATTTTGGCAAAATCATCAAAAAAGATGGCACTGAGATTGAAATACCAGATCCTTATGAAGCTATTGGAAAAATATTAGAAAGACAAAGAATAAGACTTGAAATGCTTTTTCATGATTTGTTTTCCATAACTGGTAAAAGAGATAAAAGAAAAAGTCTTATTTCAAGAAAGAATACTTTAAAGAGAGAGCTTGAAAGCTTAGATCCTCTAGATTATAGAAGAAAAGTAGATTTAGAAGAACAATTACTACGAGTTGAAACTGACCTTATTAGAGTGGGACAAGAATTAATTTTCGATATAGAAGATGTTTCCACATCAGTGTTGAAAGGATACTTGAAAAATTATTTTACTAAAGTAACAGATGCTGTAGCTCAAGGCTTGTTAGATCCTGATGTTATAGACACTGATGATCCCAACACTCCTAAATCATTTGCCAAGCCAACTACTACACCAGAGCCACCATCTGCTGAAGATATTTCTAATATTTCAGAATGGATGATTGAGCAAGCTGAACCTGTGCCTGGTGGAAGAAAAATTGATACTGTATTTCCTGTGTATACTGGAAAAGAATTACCCAAAGACAGTTGGACATTTGAAAAAGGCACTGATCCTAATCCAGCAGAGAGTAGAAAAAGACCTAAAGGCTATTTCCCTGGTTTAGAGCCCCTTAAACCTGAACCTCAATCAAATATCACTCTTGAAACTGAAGAGGATGATGATATGTTTACTTCTGAAAAGAAAGCAAAAGTGTTCAATTTTAGAAGGTCAAAAGGATAAGAAATCATCACCCAATATAGTTTTTAGATTTTCTAATGCTCTAGTTAATCTTTTTGAAAAGGCTGCTTGTCTGATACCTAATCTTTCAGCAGCCTCTTTTTGATCCAAGTTGTCAAAGAAATAAAGCTTAATTGCTTCTTGTTGCTTTTCATTAAGCATATCAATAGCATCATCAAGAACAATCTTTGTTTCTAATCTATTGAATGGGTCAACATCTATATCTTCTTGATTGTCGCATAAATCAGCAATTTCATTTGATTCTATAAGATGTTGGCATTTTCTAAATAAGTTTATATCTATTCTTGTGGATATGTAATAAGAGAAATAAGTAAGATCAGGGTCGTAATCATTTACTATCTTTTCAAGGACAAAATAGCTTTCTTGAAGCATGTCTTCTTTATGCTCAGCTAGTTTTGGCTCTTTATTAATACATCTTCTTATTGATGAAAAAATTAAAGGCTTATAAAAATCAAACAGTTGTGATAAAGCATATGAGTCTTTATTTTTGATTTTTACAATTAATTCATCTATATGTTGATACTTTTCATTCACAAAGATTTTATACAGTTAGCATTTTATGCAACCAAATACTCATGGATAAATCAACATCATTATTAGTTCTAGTAGATATTATAGTGTTGATAGTGTATTGAATCATTTTAGACAAATTGAAGGTAGAAGGAGTGTTTTTGCCTAGCTCTATTTTGATTCTGATAGGGTTTTGAGTTTTGATAGTGTATTGACATTCATTCCAATTTTCGTCTAGATACTTACCTAATAAATCTCTTAGCTCAGTATGATTTACAATGAAATTAGAATCATATTTATTCTTTTCTTTACAATCAGACACTGATATCAAAAACAAAAGCTGAGACAAAACTATCAATAATAAAGCTTGCTCACCTATGCTTGATACCAATGATTCATAACTAGTGTATGCATCTTCAGTGTTTTGTTCTAGCACATACGACATAAAAATAAATATATCTTGTTCAGTATTGAACTTGCTATCTTCTAAATGCTCAGGCAGTACAACATCATACACACTGCCTAGCTTATCCAATTCTCTTAAGAGTTTATCGACATCATAGCAAATCTTTTCTTTTTTAGTTGTTTTAGATTTGATTTTGAAAGACGGGCAATTTTTATTTATCCAATCAAAACAAGAATTGCTCAAAGAATAATCTTGACAGGATATGTAGTTTGTTATTTTTCTTTTTAGTAGATTAGTATCACCAAAAACTGGATAAGAAAAATCATATATAGAATTGTCTTTCTTGATTCTTGATATTAACGATAGTCTCCCATCGAAGTTATCATCATCAAAAAACAAATAATGACAACCTTGATTACTGTCTATTTGTGCTTGTATTGCTTTGATAGATTCAGAATCAGGGTTGTCATGTAAGAAGATTTTATCGGCATCAAAAAATCTAGAGTAGTTTTTAGCCTGTTGTGTAGAATTGCTTACCAAAACTAATTCTTTATCTTGGTTTTGATTCTTTATTGCTGTAACTACTTCTGATTTAGATCCAAAGAAAATCTTAGACATTTTTACTCCATAGGGAACATGATATGTTTGAAGTAAGTGTTCTCTACTGCGCAGATAGTATATCCGTTGTAATCAAAAAATGAAAGCTCTAAAATATCATCCTGTAGCAGTTCAAATACCTTTATGAAATGGTTTGTCAAATAAGATACTTCGATATCACTTATTTCTTCTTCTAATGCTATTTTATCAGCCACAGCACCTTTGTCATTACTAGAGCTTGATATAACAAGTTCAGAGCCATTGCTTTTCATATGGTATGTGTGTGAGCCTGAAATATTAGAAACAAACTTTATAGATTTAGAAAGCTCATTTTTATCTATCTTAAATGCAGTGATGAGGGTTGATTGATTGAAGAATTTATTGAACCCATTGAATACACTTTGATAACTATTTGCATCTAAAGCAGTGACAAAAAGATTATCTTGCCATTTCAATAAAAACTTATTTTTGTATATACAATAAGAAAACTGATCATCTTTATTCAAGAAACTAAGGGATAGTTCTGCTTGATTTCTTGAAATGAGATATGACACTTCATTGTTATAAGGGTTTCCAAACACTGAAATTCTATGCTTGTCAGAAGACTGTGCATTAAACTTATTCTTGTCAATGAAGAACATGATTGAAGAATATGGGTATTCATCAAAATCTGGAGCACAAGAAAATGCAGTATATTTGAATGCATCATAGAAGTTAGATGAGTTGAGTTTGTCATATGCTAAATCTTTATCTATGAAAAACTCATTCTTCAATCTTGTTTCCATATCATCAACATTAGATGTTTTCAACGAAACTCTTGTCTTCTTGTTTCCAAATACAAGTTGATTTTCTTCTTCTAAAAAAGCAAATTGAACTTCATCTGTTGGGAAGTTGCTGAATGCATTAGTAAATAGTTTGCCATCTATTGCAAAATTCTTGAAATCATCAGTCATATCACAAAGATAAATCAAAGCAGAAGAAATTGTATTTGAAGCATACAAATACAATTTCTCATCCATGTAATAAAACACTAATGAATCTGAGTTGACAGATTTATTCTCATGAGTTGACATTTTCAGTTTTTCGATTTTATTGAATAACTGAAATTTACTCAGGTGTTCGGATTTCTTTAATTTGAATTTCAATGTAATTGCCCTTGGAATTCTATTTCTATTCCTGGATTGTATTTCATGATTTGATTCATTAAGCAAAGCATGAAAGATCCCTCGTCATCAACAAAATGTAGCTTACCATCTTGATACCAATCCCAGCCATTTTCAATTTGAGCTAAGACATCCATTTTGTTGACAATAAGCTTAGTTACACCATTCATTTGGCAAGCGGTTATAACTTCATTGAGATTAAGCCAATCTATTTGTCTTGGTCTTCCTGTAGTGGCTCCGTATTCTTGACCAATTTCACGCAGTTTTTCAAATCTGTCGTCATGGACTTGTTGGTAGTCTTTAGCTCCAACATAGGTAGAATAACACTTGATGACCCCAACAACATCCCGTATTTGCTTAAAATTGAAACCATTATTCAGTACTGCTCCCACTCCTGTATTTGAAGATGTGACATAAGGATAATCACCAAAATCAATGTCAAGCCAATAACCTTGAGCACCTTCAGCTAAAAACTTTTTTGGTGATGAATGAATTAAACTATACATATCTACAAGATATGGTTGAAGTTCAGGAACATCTTTAGCACGAATTCCAGTGCGAGCCACTTTGTCTCTATAACAAGGGCCATTTCCTGTGCGAGTAGTTCCAATCTTTGTATCTTTGGAATCTTCTTCAATATGTTCAGGTGTAATTATGTGTGCGTTTTCTGCTATTCTAAGGATTGACGTATCAAATCCAAGTCCTTCAAGATACTCAAGTTCTTCAAATAACTTTTGCGTATTGATAACACAACCATTACCAATAACACTGGGAGTACCATGCAGAATGCCACAAGGAACAAGATGTGTAACAATTTTCTCTCCATTGAGGTAAATTGTATGACCAGCATTGCCTCCACCATTGAAGCGAACTACATAGTCATA
>JACCDW010156616.1_pt1 | contig 13018 bp, 5 predicted proteins | sample 7449781 | NCBI WGS metagenome assembly JACCDW01 (sample SAMN15323449, study PRJNA562643) | freshwater metagenome | isolation source: river surface water | place: USA:Blue River Watershed | collected 2017-08-18 | reverse complement strand
GGCTGGTTAGGTTGAGCAGCGTAAAGTTAGGGTCTGGAGTAAGACTTAGTTTGAATGTGTAGTCATCTACTCGGTCTACATAGTAAATAGAGGTGTTGTTTAATCCACCAACTGCAGTTCCAGTAAAGAAGTAGCTTACTGCTTCACCTTCAGATAAACCATGTGGGGTGACTGTGTTAATAGTTTCGTTTTCTAGGTCAACAGTAATTGGCACAAGTGCGTGGTACTGATTACCAGCAGCAGATACAGGAATGGCTTCCAAATCAGCAGCAGCATTTGTTGCTGTTTCATAAAGCTTAAATCCAAATACTGAGCGCTCTACCAAAGTTACTTCAATAGAACCCTCGACATCACCAGTGTTGTATGAAGCAAGATTTGTAATTGCAGAGCCGAATAAGTTGTTTTGACCGTTGTATAGACCGTCTGAAGTAGCTACGTTAGTTGCAGTTGCGAAGACAAAGGAACCTCCACCACCACCAACACCCTGTGCAGCATCGTTGGTAGCACCTCCACCGTATCCACCAGCACCACCTGGGTTACCGTTGGACTGACCGTCAGCACCACCGCCACCGCCAAATCCACCGTTACCAGAGTTAGAGTTGTTTACACCAAGACCACCGACAAGGCCGTTGTTGAAACCTCCACCACCAGCACCGTTTGTAGAGTTACCACCAGCAGAGAAGAATCCACCTCCACCACCACCAGAGGTACGACCAGCAGCACCGTTACCTGAAGTACCACCGACAAAACCACGGCTTGATGTACCACCAGTGTTTGTAGTTACTGCATTAAGACCATTAGTTACGTTAGATGATGAAGAACCACCACCAGCAACGAATAGAGGAATGTTTCCGCTCTTACGAACAACCCAAGATGCACCAGAAGAAGCAGGGTATGTGTTTGCCGCTGTAGGAAGCTCACCGCGTTGACCAACAACCATGGTGATAATTTCGCCCTTAGTTAGACGAACACGACCGCGAATAATGGCACCGCCACCGCCAAGAGCACGACCCTGACGACCAGGAGCACCCTTAACATTGAACTCATAGACACCATCTTCAGGAACTGTCCAGTCTTGGTATCCTTGGTATGTTCCCTCATTGAGGTATGTGTTGCGCCAATCAGCGCTTGAATAGGCTGTGCGAAGCTGAGCAATAGTAGGACCAACTCGACCAGTAACTCCACCAGTTGTAAAACTGAAGCTTGTAAACTGATACAAAGCGCTTCCACCAAGACCAGTTAGCTGGTTTCGAACGTAGTAAACGCTTCCAGAAGTAAGGCCAGTAAGTGGGTCTCCACTTGTCAAATAGCGAACAGCCTGCTGGTTTTCATACTTTACAGAGCTGATGTTGAATGAAGTTTGGAAAATTGTTGGGACGTTTAGGGTAAAGCTTCCATTAGTAAAACCAGTCAAATCAATGTTTGCTCCACCAGCAGAAGATGCGAATCCGATAGAATAAGCATCAGTATTGGTGTAATAAACCGTGTTTTCAACGAGTCCACCAATAGTTCCAGTACCTTCACGATAGACAAAAGCGGTGTCATCGGTTACTCGGGTAGGGAATGCCGTGTTGGTGTCGCGATTAGCAAAGTACACATAGTTCTCGTCAACATTGACGTTAGTTTTGCGGAATGTGTGAGTGCCAGAACCGCCAAGCCCTGTGAGATTAAGAGGCATTTATGCTTACCCTTCCGCTTTTTGTCCAAAGTTCATTGTAACGCAACCCTTACCTGACGAATACTGCCAAGTTGAGGAATGTACGGTTTGAAGTACCACCAGAAGTAGTTCCGCTTCCGTACCAGTGTCCGTGTGCACGCCACTGTGAGTTAGCGGTATAGGTAAATCCAATACCACCACCCCAACGGCTAGTAGTTGTTCCAGTACCACCCATACCAATCATGGAAATACCGTGACCAGTTACGTTGTCTGAGTTAAGAGTGCTGTACCCACCAGTGATAAAGCTGTTGGCTGTTCCGTAGTTGTTTGCATAGTCAGTAAGAACTTTGAATCCAACTCGTCCACCACCTTGCAAAAGAAGCTGAGACACAGATGTGTGTGTTCCTAAACGACGAACCATTGACCATTCATCCGTGTTGGCAGCAAAAGCTGTTGGGAAAAGCCAACTGTTTGCGTAAGTAGAAAGGTTTGTTCCACCAGTTACTGAACGCATGTTTGGAATGGTTGAGTTGTGACGCCATCCGATTCGGTTTGCGGTGTTAGTGATTTGAACAATCATCACATCGTTAAATGGAAGTTGGTGGAAAAGAGGGCTAAATGCGTCAACATCGCTAAAGTTTGCGTTGTTTGCAAGTGGGAACAAAGTTGTGTATTGAGAGTCTGTGTTCCACAACCATCCATCCCAATGTGGACCAAATGTTACGGTTGAACCAGAAGAAGTGACACCAGCAGTAGCAGCTGGAAGTGAGTTAGTAAGCAAAGTGGTGCTTGACAACTTCATCATTTGAGTCCAACCGCCACCCTCAAGTGACATGATGCAGTAAGTCTGATAAGCAGTGCTGCTTCCACGAGGTTTAATCCAATACACACCATCTGTAGCTGTTGGGTTTACCTGCAGAATTGCTTGAGCGCTGGTTGCTGCACGAGCCTCGGTAGTACCGTCAAGTACAAAGCCCTTTGTGCGAGTCAAAGAAACGTGAACAGAATCGTACACGCGTTCCACAAAGAAGTAATTTGAGCTGTCGTCTGCAGTAGTCATACGAGTTGTGCCGTCGTACTGGTACTGAAGCATGTCAGCTTCTTGGAAGTTATGTCCTGGAATTGCAATAATGTCTCGGTCTAACGACACACTAATTGCTTTGAAAGTTTGAGTTCCAGTACCGCCAGAAACAGCAGTAAGTGTCAATCCAGTAGGACTATCGGAGATGTTAATAATGTTGGTCTGAGCGTTTACAGCCGATACCCAGTAGGTGGTGTTGTTAGTTAGACCAGTAGCTGCGCTTCCTGTCGTGGTGTACAAAACCATCTGACCAATTGCCCAGTTGGTGTTTTGAGTGAACTGAATGTTACCTAAACCAGAAATTGATTGAACTGTGTAAGTAGCACCAGCAGAGTTGTCTGCATCAAACTCGTAAGCAGCACCAGTAGTCATTTGAACGGTGGTCTGGTTATTGATGTCTAGGTTGTTACCAGCAAAACTTGCTACGGTATTAGCAAGCTGGAAGTATCCATTTAAGTTTGAAGTAATGTCAATTGCTGGACCGTCTGGGATAGCACTTACAGCAAATGTAGAAGAAGAAGTTCCCAGACCAGTTGTAGTTTTAATAAAAACAACGCCTCTTGGGTTGGTAGCAAAATAACCATCAGCTGCTGTAACTTCGTACTGAAGGGCAGTTCCAACAAACCTTCCTGAGAAGTTTTCGCTTGTGTGGCTTACGGTGATTGTGTCATCGTTTGTGTTTACACCAACAACAAGGCTTCCTACAGAAGCTGGGTTAGAAGTGGCTCGGTTTCCAAAGTTAAAACTTACGCTTGAAGAAGTATTTGAACCGTCAAAAGTACGAGCGGTTACGTTGTTAGAAGCATCAAACGACTTAGCTTCGGTGTTAGTTGAGTCGAATTCCTGAGTAATTGTTGAGTTTAGGTTCAGGAAGTAAAGAGGTGTATTTGGTCCAAAACCATGCGGTGAGTCAGTTTGGACAGTCAAAGTAGAAGTTGTCTGAGCATCGGTTCTAATACCGCTAGCGTCAGAAATCTTAATCTGAGAGCCTTGGAAGAATTCACCAGAAATGATTGAAGTGTAAAGGTCTTCGATGCTACCAGTGGAGAATTGGTTCTCTTTAGCTAAGTAGGTAAAAGTAAAGTTGTTTGGAATTGAGTTGATGATGTAGGAGCCGTCGGCAGTAATTGACTTTGTACCGCTTACGTTAATAGGCACACCTACAGAAAGACCATGGGCAAGGCTTGTACGAACAGTGATTTCACGAGAACCAGTAATGGTGGTGATAGAAATGATGTTCGGAATTGTGGTATCACCCGACTTCGAGAAGAACGAAGGGGTGTTATTGATAAGTTCGACTGTTTCCCACTTGGTAGGCTGGGTACCGTACTCAAAGTCGGTATCGATAAGGTTCTCAGGGGTGGATACCCTGAGCTTAGTTACTGGGTCAATAAACTCTTTTGAGAAGAGGATTTCGCCGCCTGTGCCACCGCTACCGCCCGAGCTACCACCTAAAAATCCTGGCATTAGTGCTTACCTCTCTTCAAGAGTCGTTTTTCTACCGTCTTGGGCGTAAATGGCGTATCGCTTTTGCTGAAATTATACACCAAGCCACCAAGATGTAGTTATTTTGTACGAACCTCCAGAGCCTGTTGGGCCAGTTACACCCTGTGCTCCGCTAGAAGTTTCTACGAAAACTCCTTCATAGAATACAAAAGTTTTTGCATTCTGAGTGTTGAACCATACGTCTCCGTTAACTGCAGTCTCAAGAGATGGTTCATTTGGTCCAACTTGGAATTTACCTACTGGACCAGTCGGACCTGTTGGTCCTGGAATTTCTGACTGTGCACCAGTTGGACCAGTCGGACCTGTCTGTCCGCGAGGACCTGTAGGACCTTGTGGACCTGGAATTGTTGAATCAGCACCAGTAGGACCAGTGTAACCGCGTTCTCCTCGTTCACCTTGAAGACCTTGCGGACCAGTCGGACCGACTACACCTTGCGGTCCAGTTGGTCCTGTTGGTCCCGGAACTGTTGAGTCAGGACCTGTTGGTCCCTCAATACCTTGTGGACCAGTGTCACCTTTAGGACCTGTTGCACCAGTCGGACCCTGAATACCTTGAGGACCAGTGGGACCTGTTGGTGTTACACGAAGTGCTTCCCAAACTGTTCCAGTCCAGACCCAGGTCTGACCGTTAACAGTGAATTCCTCGCCCACAACTACGGGCGTAGGGAAATCAATAGCTGCCACTGTGGTCCGTCCTCTCTGGTGTGTATGCCATCGTACTCTTAATTAACCTGCGGTTCTGGAATTCCAGCGTTCATTTTGGCTACATACGCTCCTGCCCAGTTTGCGGCGGAGGTTATTGACTCCCAAGGTCCGCTTTCGTCAATTACGTTATCGCCATACAGAATCTGCACAAGCAGGTCATCTGTAATGATGTATGAAAACAATTGTATCTCCTCTCCTCTAGAATGAGTAAGCAATCTTCCCAGCGTTGCCTACCGCTAGAGAGAACGTAGAGCCGACCCAAAGCCCATTGATGTTGTCCGTCAAGAAGCTCGATGTGCGTTGAGTCCACACGTTTGCATCGAACGAAGTAGCAAGTTTTCCAAGAGCTCCAGCAGCCAAAAATACTTCTTGAGTGGCCCCAGCGGCTCTAATACTTGAAGCTCCAAAACTACTTGCTGGAAATACTTGAGTCCAAGAAAGGCCATTACTGGAGTAGGCAATCTTTCCTGACTCTCCTACAGCAACAAATTTTGTTGCATTTATGTTTGAACTAACAGCAAAAATAGTGCTAGTTACAAACGAAGAAGCACGTTGAGTCCAAACCGTTCCGTTTGTGGAAGTAGCTAGTTTTCCGTCATACCCAACAGCAATAATCAAACTAGAAGTTGAATAAAGTCCGTTGATAAATGTGGTGCTAAATGAAGAAGTTCTTTGGACCCAAGTCAATCCATCGACTGAGGTAGCTAATTTTCCAGAACCACCAGCAGCAATCCAAAGAGAAGCCGCATTTGAATAAGTAATAGCCAAAATAGTGCTAGCGCCAAAAGATGAAGGAACTAGAGTCCAATTAATGCCGTCTGATGAGACAGCCATCTTTCCCGTGCTACCACCAATAACATAAATCCCGTCGCCATAAGCAACGGCATAAATGTTACTTCCTTCAAACTGAGAATTACGAGATGTCCAAGATAGTCCATCCTCAGAGGACGCCAGTTTTCCTGAACTACCAACAGCAACATACTGACCTGACCCGTTTGATGTCACAGCATTGACGTTGCTGGTTCCAAATGTTGAGTTAGTGACTTGAGTCCACTGAACTGGAACATAAGGAAAAGGCAACGTTGCGTGCATCGCATGGGTGGCAATCAGCATGGTTACACCGTTAGATTTCCACTAAGAAGCCAAGAGTTTGCGCCAATCTTGATTAAAGACGCGATAGCGTATCGAGACTTGGTAGTAAATCGACCACCTTCACTCAACACAGAAACTCCTGCTGAACCAGCAATAACAACTTGACCAGTACCTAGCTGAGTGAGAACAATCTGAGTACCGTTCGGGAAGGTATAACCACCTGCTCCATCGGCTGGGATGGTAATTGTTGTTGAAGAAGAACTGTTAACGCGAACTAAAGTGGCAGCATCTACTTGACTTAATGTTGTTGAAGCCAAGTATTGATTACCAGTTAGATTGAAGAAAGCTGGACCAGTTGCACCAGTTTGACCAGTAGCACCTGTATCGCCTTTCGCACCAGTATCTCCCTTTGGACCTTGCGGACCTGGGACAGTGGAGTCTGCACCAGTCGCACCAGTGTCTCCCTTTAGACCCTGTGGTCCTTGAAGACCCTGTGGTCCTTGTGGTCCTTGAGGACCTACAATCTGTCCGACATTGTTCCATGTAAGTGCGGCTGTCCACACATACAAATCTCCATCTGCCTCAACAATCCAAGCATCGTTGACTGAGTTTCCTACTGTAGGAAGTTGTGCAGTTGTGGTTTTTGTACCAAGCAAACGAATAGAAGTACCCTGTGGACCAGTGTCACCAGTAGGACCACGCTCACCAGCAATAGAGAATCGCCATGTGTTGTATGTACCGCTACCTCTTACAAGGTCAACGTTTACAGTGACATCCAACCCCGAGATAGTTACGATGGTACCTTCAACAAAGATTGTTGGAGCACCCGTGTTGAACACACGAACTCTGTTACCAACTGCGTAAGCACGGATGGCGTTAACCGTAAACAACAAGTTTCCAGTGGACATCGTTCGAGATGTCGTAGATGTTGTGTTGTTGTAATCGTTACCAGCTGGACCTTGCGGACCAGTAATACCTTGAATACCTTGAATACCCTGAGGACCTTGCAATCCCTGAGGACCTTGAGGGCCTGTATCACCCTTGGCACCAGTTGGACCCTGAGGACCTTGCGGACCAGGAACTGTTGAAGCAGCACCCTGAGCACCTGTTGGTCCAATTGGACCACGAAGACCTACGTCTCCTTGCGCTCCTGTTGGGCCCGCTGGACCAGTTGGACCAGTTGCACCTGTTGGACCACCAGAAGGACCAGTATCACCCTTAGGACCAGTTGGTCCTGTAACAGAAGGACCAGTTGCACCTGCGGTACCAGCAGGACCTGTTGGACCTACGAAACCACGAGGGCCAGTTGGACCTGTTGGTCCAGCAGAACCTTGTAAACCAATTGGACCTTGGTCACCAGCTGGGCCAGGTGTTCCAGTTGGACCAATTGGACCTGCGGGACCTGTAGGGCCACGCTGGCCTTCAATTCCTTGCTCTCCTGTTGGACCAGTTGGACCCTGAGGACCTGTTGCACCTGTTGGACCAGTAATTGTTAAACCTTGAGGGCCTGTTTGACCGCGAGGACCTGTTGCACCTGTTGGGCCAGTTGCACCAATTGGTCCTTGAACAGTGCTTGCAGCACCTACTGGTCCAGTAGGACCTGTAGGACCAGCAGGTCCGATGTTAGAAGAAGCAGATTCAACCCAATACTCGTCATAGTAAACATAAATACGACCAGTTGAAGAGTTAAACCATGCGTCACCAGAAACTGGGGTTGGGTTTGTTGGAGGAACATCAGCGGTAACTGTAAATCTACCTGTCGCACCTGTAGGTCCAGCAACTGTAGATGCCGCACCCTGTGGACCAGTAGGACCAGTTGGACCAACAACTGGAGAAACTACGAGGTTCCATGCGGTGCCAGTCCAAATCCAAGTCTGTGCTCCAGAGGTAAAAGTATCGTTTACCTGAGGAGAGTTAGGAAAATCAATAGCTGCCATTTTTAGTCTCTATCCTCCTAACTCAAATCGGCTTCGTACTGGAAGTGAATAAGAATTTTGTCATTCGCGCTGAACAAGAACGGGCTGCTATCAGTAACAGCTGAGCCTTCATCAAACTGAGCGCTTTGAGAGTGCATAAAAAGCTCGATGCGGTTAGCTTGGTTAGTAAAAATTGCCGTTCCAAAGTATGTAATACCTGGGCCTTCGTCACGCATAACTACTTGACCAACTGGCTGATACTGTTCAAACACAGCGTTGGTTGGTAGGGATACTGTGTATGTTCCAGCACCACGGTTAAAGCCAACAGTTCCTGCAATAATTTGAATTTCTCCAATTACTGTGGCACCAATTGAAACGTATCTTCCTTGAAGAGTTCCATTACCAATAGTTGGATTTGTAGTGCTTCCTACAAGAAGCGGTGTGTAAGTTGTCCAAGGTTCAATTGCAAATGAGCCAGTTGCACCTGTTGCACCTGTTGGTCCTGGAACAGTGGAAGCAGCGCCTGTGGGTCCTGTAGGTCCAACTACTCCTGCAGGTCCTGTTGGGCCAGTTGCACCAATAGCGGTAGAGTCAAGTCCTGCAGGTCCTGTTGGGCCAGTTGGACCAACAGCACTTGTGCGAACTAATCTCCACGCAACTCCATTCCAACGGTATGTTTGAATGCCGTTTGTGTACTCTTGATTAAGAGTTGGATTGCTTGGAAAATCAATTGCTGGCACTGTCATCTACCTCCTTATGCGTTCGCTATGTATGAGCCAGTTAGGTAGATAAGGCTCGAAGTTGTCAGTGTTACTGGAGCGGTTCCAGTAACAGAAGTACGAAGTCCGTTTGACCCTAAGGTAAACAAGTTTACAACCGCAGGGTTGGTTTCGTTGGTCATACCAAAAATACCGTAGTGAGGTCCAGTTCCGTTACCTTGTAGGTCGATGTGACCAGTAAACATCATTGCTCTACCTGATTGAGGTAGGAAAGGAAGAGTCAAGGCATACTGAGTAGTTCCAAAAACGCTTACGTTGTTAAGAGCAACTCTAATGTTGAAAGTTACACTTCTTCCATACTTGGTGTATGAACCTGATGCTGGACTACCTACGAAAGTAGGTCCAGTTAGTGTAGGCGTGTAGGCATCAAAGGTTGGAACTCCAGCAGGGCCTGTATCACCAGTTGCACCTGTTGGACCAATCTTGTCAACAATGTCAATAACACCAGCAATGTTGAGGTCGGTAACGTCCTGATAGATAATAGAAGTTGGAGCGTTCAGAGGAACGTCGTACACAATGATTGTATCTGCGCTGGATAGGTTACGACCAGCAGATGGGCTGTTGTTAGATGTACCTGGAACGTTTGAAGTGTTACCAGAAGTTAAACGTAGAGCAAGAGAGTTCGTAATTTGAACTCCGCTAACGTCAAAGTACATCTTCTCACCGCGAACAGCGATAAGTGTTGGGTTGTCCCCAATCAAACCTTCTACAGTAAATGAGCTGTTGTCTCCAAGAGAAGAAATCTTGTAGAGAACGCCACCGCGTGGACCTGTAGGACCTGTAGGACCAACTGGACCTGGAACAGTAGATGCAGCACCCTGTGGACCTTGTGGACCTGTATCACCAGTCGCTCCCGTAGGACCGACAGGACCTTGAGGACCAACAATTTGACCAGCGCTATACCAAATACCGCCATCCCAAACGTATACATCGCCATCTTCTTGAACAATGTATGCGTCATTGACTTCGTTACCTGTACCAGGTAGGTCAGCAATTAATGTAACGCTACCAATCAAGTTAATAGCAACACCTTGTGGACCTGTAGGACCTGTAGGACCAACTGGACCTGGAACAGTAGATGCAGCACCAGTCATACCAGTTGGACCTGTTGGTCCAATTAATGCACCAGCTTCAATCCAACCGTCATCTTCTGTGTAAATGTAAATCGTGTTTTCGTCGTAGATGACATAGAAATCACCAACATTTCCTGGAGCTGACCCAGCACCAGCGATGAACTCTGCGAAGTTGTTGTAAAAACCTTGAGCTTGAGAACCAAAACCTTGTGGACCTTGTGCACCAGTAGCACCAGCAGGGCCTGTATCTCCAACAGGACCAGTTGGTCCAGTGATACCTTGAATACCCTGTGGGCCTGTAGCACCAGTAGGTCCAACCACGCCTTGTGGACCTGTAGGACCTGTTGCTCCACCAAACTCAGATGTACCTACTTCAACCCAGAAGTTGTCGTAGTAAACAAATACAGAACCTGTAACGGTGTCAAACCAAACATCTCCAGCTTGTGGATTTGCTGGTGGAGTTTCTGCAGATGGAACAAACTCTCCTGGAGCACCAGTCGGACCAGTTACGTTAGATGGCGCACCAGTAGGACCTGTTGGGCCTGTAGGTCCAGTAGGTCCAGTTACATTTGAATCTGCTCCTGTAGGTCCTTGAATACCTTGAGGACCAGTTACACCTTGCGCACCTGTAGGTCCAGTTACACCTTGAATACCTTGAATACCTTGTGGACCTGTTGCACCAGTTGGTCCAGTTATACCTCTATAACCAGTAGGACCAGTCGCACCAGTTGCACCAGTTGGTCCTTCAGGACCAGTTGGACCAGCAACACCCTGTGGACCAGTTGGTCCAATTGGAGCAGCACCAGTTTCTACCCAATAGCTGTCGTAGTAAACGTATGTCTTACCATTTGTGCTGTTAAACCAAGCATCTCCGTTTTGTGGATTTGTTGGTGGTGTATCAGCAACAACTGCAAAATTACCTAATTCACCTTGTGCACCTGTTGGACCTGTTGCACCCGTCGCACCTGTTGGTCCAGAAGAACCAGTAGGACCTTGAATGTTTCCTACGTTTTCCCAGGTCTGCTCACTTTCAGACCAAACGTATAGATTTCCAGCAACTAGGTAGCTGTCTCCTGGTGAACCTGTTGGTTGAGCAGCAAGAAGTTCGGCTTCAGTTGCATAAGAACCAAGAATTGTTACACCAGTACCTGCGGCACCTGTCGCACCAGTTGAACCAGTAGGACCAGTTACACCCTGAGAACCTGTAGGACCTGTAGGTCCAGCAACGCCTTGCGCACCAGTTGAACCTGTTGGACCAACTTCACCTTGAATACCTTGAGGACCTGTTGGACCCACATCACCAGTTGCACCTGTTGGACCCACATCACCCGTTGCACCAGTAGGACCAGTTACACCTTGAATACCTTGTGGACCTGTTGCACCTGTATCACCAGTTGCACCTGTTGCACCTGTAGGACCGACTTCACCCTGCGGACCAGTTGCGCCTGTATCTCCTGTAAGACCTTGCGGACCAGTTGCACCTGTAGGACCGACTTCACCCTGCGGACCTGTAGGACCCTCAACTGTTGAAGCGGCACCAGTTGCACCTGTTGCACCTGTTGCACCAGTAGGTCCTGTTGCACCTTGAATACCCTGTGCACCCGTTGGACCAACTTCACCTTGAATACCTTGTGCACCAGTAGGTCCTGTTGCACCTTGAATACCCTGTGCACCCGTTGGACCCGGAACTGTAGATGCGGCACCAGTTGGACCTGTATCACCTGTGGCACCTGTGGCACCAGTTGGTCCAGTAGGGCCCGGAATTGTTGAAGCTGCACCAGTAGCACCTGTAGGACCTGTAATAGAAGGACCAGTAGCACCTGTTGGACCTGTAGGTCCGATTGGACCTTGAGGACCAACGTCACCAGTACGAGCAAATGTAACGATGATGTCTTCATCGTTTGAGAATGATGTTGCAAGACCGCTTACATAAGAAACTGGAACTGTGAAGTATCCGCTGTTCTCAGTGATGTTGCCTGTGATTGTGAAAAGAGCAAAATCGGCGGAGTTGGTCTTGTTGCTGATTCGCATGTGACCCTTGATTGGGTTTGTCGAATCATCAATTGTGCGTAGGAAAGCTTGAATGTCGATTGCGCCATCGGACTCATCATCAATGAACATGAAGGTCGAAAGCTGAAGGTCTGCGTTGTTAAAACGAAGTTTGCCAACACCTGGGTCAGACTCAGATGTGGTTGAGGAGAAGGTGTAATCAAATGATGCACCACCAAAATTACCTACGGGACCAGTTGCACCTGTTGCACCTGTAGGACCTGTAATTGAAAGACCCTGCGCACCCGTCGCACCTGTTGCACCTGTAGGTCCAGCAATACCTTGCTCACCTTGCGCACCTGTTGCACCAGTTGGGCCTACGGCTCCAGTGGCTCCTGTAGCTCCTGTGGCACCAGCTGGTCCAGTTGCGCCCACATTTCCTTGAGCTCCAGTTGGTCCAGTTGCTCCCGCTGCGCCTGTGCTTCCTGTAGCACCTGTAGGTCCAGTCGCTCCTGCGGCACCTGTTGCTCCTGTCTCTCCAGTAATACCTTGAGGACCTGTGGCACCTGTTGCACCTGTAGGACCTGTCGCACCAGTCGCACCTGTATCACCTTTATCACCAGTGCGAGCAAAAGTGATAATTACATCTGTTGCGTTTGCGTATGAAGTAGCTAAACCATCAAGGTAGCTGACTGGAATCTTGAAATAACCAGATGCTTCTGTGCTTGCACCTGTAATGGCAAAGAATGCAAAGTTATTAGAGTCTGCTTTTGTTGAAATGCGAACGTGACCCTTGATAGCGCTAGTTGAGTCATCAATTGTTCGCAAGTAATTCTGAATGTCAACGGCACCGTCTGATTCATCATCGATGAACATGAAAGTTGCGGCTGAAAGATTTGCGTTGTTAAAACGAACTCCACCACTACCTGGGTCTGAGTCGGTTGTTGTGCTGCTAAATGTGTAATCGAGTGTTACGCCACCAAAGGTTCCCGCAGGTCCAGTTGAACCTGTCGCACCTGTTGGGCCTTGTGGACCAGTAGCACCAGTTACTGATAGACCTTGTGCACCTGTAGGACCTGTTGGACCTTGGATACCTTGCGCACCTGTTGGACCAGTAATAGAAGCACCAGTCGCGCCTGTTGCACCTGTCGCACCTGTCGCACCAGATGTTCCCTGAGGACCAGTTGGGCCAGCTTCTCCCTGAGGACCAGTAGCACCAG
>JACCDW010995061.1_pt1 | contig 13019 bp, 9 predicted proteins | sample 7449781 | NCBI WGS metagenome assembly JACCDW01 (sample SAMN15323449, study PRJNA562643) | freshwater metagenome | isolation source: river surface water | place: USA:Blue River Watershed | collected 2017-08-18 | reverse complement strand
TACAAAGTTGAAATTCCTTGTTTTCGTATTTTAAATAAAATCCTTTACCTAACATGTCGGTCTGGAAGTAACGTTGGTTATATTTCCCCTTGGAAAGATTGAACGTTTCCTCGGGATAGTAAACCACTATATGACCGAATACTTGAATTACCGATTCTTCCAAATTACCTTTATTTACCTGCATCATATCGTTTGGACGCAACCAAATTGGGGATTGACAGGGATCGTCGCCAAACGGATTAAAGCCATTAAAATCAAATTGTAATGGGCGAATCTCGAAAAACTGTGAGATAATATCGGCAAGTTCAGAGGCAGATAAATTTGCCCAATCAGGTGAATTAAATTCTCGATTTAAAAAATGTTCCAACCAAACAATAGATACACCAGCATGAGTGCACAATAAATCGTGGTAGGCATAAGCAATTTGCAATTGGGAGAAATGGGTTAGCAAGGCACGTTGGTACTTCTTGGCCATATAGGGGAGAAAACCAGAATAGGGTTCCCGTTTGAACCACGGCATGTAGTGAAAATCGTGGTTGCCGAATAGCAATATTGCCTCTTGTTTTGATGCTGCAAGCGAATTTTTAAATGCTATGATATCGAGGAAGTTACTCAGTTGTTTCGGCCCGGCAATTTTAACCTGTCCTTTGCTATCAAAATAATCCCCATAGAATATAAAAACATCGGCTTGCGACTCTTGTTCTACAATTTTTTTCCAACTATCTCTACCGTGAATATCTCCAATAAATACAAGCGTTTTGGTTGTAGGTGTGTTCATTTATTCCGTTTTGCTAACAGGAAACATGGGAGGACTTATGACGTTAATCTGCTCCGGAGATCTGCGTATCCTCGGATGGACCATTTAGTGCGTCAAATTTCGCTTTCATGGTAGGATTGTTGTGCGTCAATCGCTTGATGGTAAGTTCTTCTGCCTTGTTGTTTGCCAAACGAAGATTTTTTTCTGAAGACAATAAGGCCTCCTTGGTCTTTTGTAAATGCAAAATGGTTTTGTCGATTTCATCGATGGCAGTCTGGAATTTCTGAGCCGCCAAATGGTAGTTCCGCGCAAACCCTTCCTTGAAGTTGTTGATTTTCTCTTCGAAATGAGTGATGTCGATATTCTGATTACGCATTTGGGCTAACTCACGTTTGTACGATAACGAATTTAGCGCCGCATTGCGCAACAACGTAATAATAGGGATAAAGAACTGTGGACGAACTACATACATTTTCTCGTGGCGATGCGAAACGTCTACAATCCCTGAGTTGTACAGCTCATTATCGGCTTCAAGTAACGATACCAAGACGGCGTATTCGCATTTTTTCTCGGTTCGGTCTTTATCTAATTCCTTCAAGAAATCCTCGTTCTTCTTTTTAGTTGCGGTGGTATCGGCCTCATTCTTCATTTCGAACATGATGGAAATAATTTCCACCCCATGCTCGTCGGTTTCACGATAGATATAGTCGCCTTTGCTACCGCTGCGGGAGTCGTTATCTTTTTCGAAATACGCTTTCTGAAAACCGGTAGCCCGCAAACGATTAAACTCAATTTCGCAGTGCTGTTCCAGCGTTTCGCCGATCATTTTGGTGGAGAGCTTTTGTTTCAAATCTCGCTGACGTGCAATTTCTTCTTCCTTGAACTTGATGATATCATCTCGGGTTTTAAGTTCTGCACTGTATTTCGCTATGAGATTGGATTCGATAAGTTTTTTCTCCATCTCCTTGTTATTGAGCTCACTGGCCAGCGCCATTTTCTCTTTTTCAAGTTGTTGAACCGCTTGGGTTACCGACAACTGTTTTTCCATATCGGCCCGTTCAATTTTTGCCCGCAACTCGGCGATGGCTTGTTCGCGTTTTAACAGTTCGGCTTGTAATTTATTTTTCAGGTTGGCTTCTGCGACTTCAATGGCCGATGCTTGTTGTTGTTGCGCAAGTTTCAGTCGTTCATTGATTTCTGCATTGAATTGCTGATCTCGAACTTGTTTCACAATAGCGGCGAAACCGGCTCCGTCTACTTTAAACGCGGTGTGGCACTTAGGGCAAATGATGTCGTTCATAGTTTGAGTATCAAAGTTAATTTATTTATTCGTAGAAGTAAGTTGAATTTAATAGTGTTAATTTAGCAATTTTTAGGATGCAATTTCAGCGTTGTAGCAATCGACTCAATTATTTTTTCCCAAAAAACAGTTGGGCTTTGATTCTTCCGTCTTCCGAAGAATCACAAATACAATCACAATTGAATTCGTTGCGAAGAACGTGCATTCATTGGGGCAGTAGCTTGCAATTTCCGCTGCAATTGCAGGCAGAGGCGTTCGCAGATTCCCATACATCCATGGAGTATTGGGAAACTAAACTTCCTGGACTTCGTCTATTGCATTATAGAAAACAAGAGATACTGGCTAGTCAATTGTTGAATGGTTATGATCCCCAGCGAGCAGCTAAATTATTTCTAAGAAAATTAAATTTACCCATTCAAAACTGGGGCTACTTAGTGATTTTTGGAGGTTTGGGCGATTCTTATTCGATTACTTTTGAAATTCAACCTCAAGCCCAAGAACTTTCAGCGGCGGTGGAACAATTCTATCGTGAATTCGGACACTCAGGTCATGCAAATACCCATGATCACAGTATTGAAGAAGAGAATTTAAATTCTGAGTCAGACTCAAATTTGGATTTAAGTTCTGCAGTTAGTGCAAGTCAATTACAATTACTGCAACAATTTGAAGCAAGCAATAATCTACAACCGTCTACAGCCAACATTCTTTGGCTTGCTCTAACAGGCGATCGAAACGCGGCGTTTTCGCATATTAACAACCTATTTAACCAAGAGCCAGACCGGATTCGATTAGACTTCTATCGTTGCGAAATTCAGTTTGAAAATTTTAATCGCATCGTTAAGCTTCCTCCGCTTCCATTTGCCTTGTATTGCTTGTACTTGGAGATTCCTGAAGGGTTTCGAAATGTAGATTGCGAAAATTATAGAGAGAGAGCCTTGTATTGGTATCGGAGGGTGAACGATACGGAAGATGAGGAACGTTGTATAAAAATAATAAATCGATGCTTGAATATTTGTGAAGATAAATCGTTTCGTGATGCTACCAGTACACTGAATCGCAGAATTATTCATGTTTTGGGAGATAAAAACCTAGCCAAGCCATACATTCTCAACGGAAGGCCGGGCGAAGCGCGATACATTCCCATTGATCGCCATTTGGTGTATGGGTTAGAGAATTGAGCTCGTCGACGTCGACGGATTCCCAACGTCCTTCAATAGTCATGGTAATTTTGAATCATAAAATTAATCAAACCATGAAAAAAACAACAATTTTCGTTTACGGCACCTTGCGCCGAGGCTTCGGAAACCACAGCTTCCTTAACCAATCTACCTTCAAAGGAACTGCTACCACTGTAGAGAAATTCACCATGTTTTGCTCCGGTCAGATTCCCTTTGTGAGCAGATCTCAAGCCATATCTAATATAGTAGGCGAGGTGTATGAAGTGGATGAACATACACTGCGGAACTTGGATGCTTTGGAGGGATGTAGACCGAAATGTTCAAAGGAGGGGGGATTTGAATCCAATAGTTGGTATATCCGGGAGCAGATAGCGGTTCAGTACATTGGTAATGAACCATCTGATGAAATCATTTTATCGGGGACAATTAATTCATCGGCTATTGAGGAACAATCATCCAGTAATTCAGCACAATTATCGGCTTCTCTAATTGGCACCACAGAGCGGGTTTGGATTTATTTCAATGAAAAGGAAACCCAACATAGATTGATTCCTACAGGTGATTTTACGGATCGTGATCGATTTATATTGCCCAATAATAGTACCTGGTATTTCGCCTATGGGTCCAACATGAACCTCGAGCAGATGTTGGGGAGAAATGCTTTTTTTACTCGACGAATAAAAGGTTGGGTAGATGGGTATAGACTGGTTTTTAACAAGATTGCCAGCACCGAGCCGGGGTATGGAAAGGCGAATATCTCCGAAGACTATGGATTCCAGGTTATGGGAGTATTGTACGAAGTTCAAGAAGAGGCTTTATGCATGTTGGATCGATTTGAGGGAGTGCGCGGGAATCATTACGAGAGAAAAGAGATGCGCGTACAAACGGCGGAATTTGGAGAAGTAACTGCAGTTGTGTATATAGCTCATTACAGCAAGATTAAAGATGGATTGCAGCCCACAGAATCGTATGCCGCTAACTTCTATGCGGGGTTGGATATTTTGGGGGAAGAAGGGAAATCCTATTTGGACGATGCGATTCGATTAGCGCGGGTAACGGACGATCCTAAATTTCTGGTTGAAGATGACATTCCTTACCCTAATAAGGAGGAATTGCAATTATCAATGGCTAAGGCAATGTCGAATCCTTACAATGACGATAAACAAAAGAATATCTCTTTGGATGTGGAATCAACGATTGAAAATCTTGATGATGAAGTTGACAAAGAAATAGATGAACAGGATGAGGAGAATCGAGACAAATTGTATGATGCGCAAATGAGGGAACTCGCATTACCCGTATTAATCGATGGTTTTCCGGCTAAAATTTTAATGGGTAGTAATGGTTGGAGCGAAAAGATAATTGTATTTTGCGAATCACGATTAGTGGATTACTTGGATTCCAAGGGTTTGTATTGCGATGAAAAGGGCGTTTTTACAACGGGCAAATTTCATTTTATCCGCCGGGGAATTATTGAGCTAGTTTGTCAGCCATTTAGCATTGAGAAATGCTAAATTACTCATGAATAATTATTTGTTATATTACCAATAATATAGGTCATCTTTCGCATTAGTTTCAATGATTGCGGAATTTATTTTATCAAAATAAGCCAATTTAACGAAACAACTTTCTATACCATTGTGATCAATTCCCAACTGAATAGTGCCTTTATTTGTATCCCAAACACTATAATATTTACATTGATCTAATTGTAAATATGTTAATCTTAAATTATCATCCAAATATTGAACCTTAGTTTCAAATTGCTCCAAAACAGTTGTGGGCTCACCATATTTTTCTGAAAGTAGCAATTTTAAATTTAAGTAATTGTTTTCCAACGCACCCCAACTTGACAAATCTGGGAAAATAACTACTGCTTTGTTTACTAAATCATTTTGTTTCAATGTAGATACACCAACCATACACTTTTTATATCCGGCAAAATCACCACTTAAAAAAGCTACTCCATCAGTTGTTTGTAAATGTGTAAATCCAGCTAGTTTCATTTTTGCGACAAATTCCGTTAATTTTCCATCAATCGGAACTCCTTTGAATGTTAAATGTTCGGAAGTTTGGGCTTGTAATAAAGCCAAAAAAAACAATGAAAAAATCAGTAAGAATTTAGTTTTCATATTGAGTTTTGGGTATAAAATTTTCAATGCACAATGATATGTATATTGTTATCTTCAATTAAGTTGTTTTTTGTCAAGATTATGAACTTTAAAAATGTAAGGATTTACCATTCTCAATTACCATCAATTTGCCTTTGGGCAACGGATGCCATTCTTCATCAGATGTTATAGGTGATGTAGCAATAATCACGCCTTCGTTATCTATATCTTTTTCTAAATCTAGATCGATGGAATAGTCATCATCTTTTAATGTAACTAAACCAAATGGAGCTTTTCGTTGGGTGAAAAACAACTGGTTTTCAGAAGGAAGTTCATTGTGGTAGGCAAACAGTCTTTTTCCGTCGCTAAACAAAACATTGAATTTTCCAAACCGATTAATGTTCTTTAGTAAGAGCTCCATTTGCTGGAAATCACTAGTTGATTCTCCTTTGATTTGAAGAGATTTTAATCGACCTAAAAAATAACAAAATGCGCGTTCAGAGTCTGTTTTTCCCAATGGGTAATATCCATTTAATGGAGCAAGATTCATTTCTTCTACCGTGCCATTGTGCGCAAAAACCCAGTGTTTTTTCTTGAAAACGCGTTCAAAAGGATGTGTATTAGAATACGATTGATCGCCTCTTGAATTTTTTCGAATATGGGAGATAATGATATTACTTTTAATAACTTTAGATTTTGAAATTAAATTTGCAAATTCACTCTGTTCAGCGGCGATTGCTTCTTTAATTACTTGTGCACAGTGATCAGGGTAATAAGCAATACCCCAGCCGTTTTTATGATTTGCGCTTCGTTGCTGCAGGGCACTGAATGAAAAGTTTGGATGGATAACTTTTTTGAAATTAAAGCCGAGTAGTTCGCACATATTAAAGCAAATAATAGTTCGATATTACCGCAAAATAACATTTATTCCAATTCTCATCGTTTGATAATAATTCGCATCTTTGGGAATATTTTAGACTCCATATGAAAAGTATACTCTCAGATATCGTAGGCAAATATTCGCGGCATACCGAAAATATTTGTAGCGAGTCATTGGCCTTAATTATCAATCAATCCGAATTATTGCAATCAGTATTTGCAGACTTTGTAAATAAAAAATCGGGTAACACAATAAACTTGGGCAAAACCTTCAATATTCAAACTCAAGTTAGCTCCAATTTTGATTTCGCCCTACCGGATTTGGAGATAAAAACACAGTTAAATCAAACTGTCTTGGTAGAAGCGAAATTTTGGGCTGGATTAACGACCCATCAACCTAACAGTTACCTAAAACGAATTCTGTTAAATGATAACGGTGCTTTGTTGTTCATTGCTCCAGATCGAAGACTTTTTTCGTTACAAAAAGAAACGGCCAAACGCGCTGAACAAGAATTTAATGTGAATACGTTAGAATTTGGTTTTATAGTTAATGATGCCATTTCCGTAACATTTATCAGTTGGACAGACACACTTACAGCATTATGGAATTCTGCGCTATATGCCAACGAAACAGATAGTTTGCATAATTTGTTCCAACTTAAATCGTTAGTAAAAAAAATAGATTCAGAAGGTTTTATACCCTTTGATTCTCATTTGTTTACTCCGGCTACAGCTAAACAACGAGATCAACTTGTTGATTTACTAGACGACATCGTTACAAAAAGAAAGACCAAATTAAACAAGGACAGACTCACCTACGGCGGTGGAAAATATGCAATTAAAAATTTTTTCCGATTGAATGGTAAACTAGAAGGATTTCTTCTCTATTCCTCGGATTTTTGGATGAAATATCAGGAAACACCTATTTATTTTTGCTTATCCATTAAACCTTGGGATTCCAAGGAGAAATCCACCATTCCTCAATTGAATGATATTCAGGCAGCCTTAAGATCCAAGGAATTACCTTTTGTTATTGAGGAGGGAATTTATTTAGAATACCCTTGTCTAGCTATTCCGTTGTTTCCCTTGATGGGAGTTGATAAAGAAACCGTGTTGGATAATTTATTAATTCAAACGGATGGAATCATTGGAATACTTGAAGAATTTGCCAATTAAAATTTGAAATTGGTACCAAATCATTAGAATATGTTCTTTACAGTTTTATTGCTATACTTTGAATTCGTTATTTAAATTATTATGAAGAACTTATTTGGTTTACTAGCGTTTCTGCTCTTCAGTATTAATTCGCAAGCGCAGCGCATATATAACAGCTCTGGATCGCAGATTGGAAGGGTAGACGGGGAGAGGTTTTATAGTGCTTCTGGTAGGCAAATTGGTAGAGACGACGGTACCCGAATTTACGACGGCAGTGGAAGGCAACTTGGTCGGATTGATGGAGAAAGAATATACGATGGTTCCGGCAGGCAGTTAGGCAGAGTGGATGGGGATCGGTTGTACAGTGCCTCAGGTAGGCAGATCGGTAGAATTAATGGCGACAGAATTTATGACGGTAGCGGAAGACAAATAGGAAGATCAGATGGACTCCGACGCCGACAAATCATTGTATTTTTCTATTTTTTTATGTGAAAAGAGCTAATCTCCAATCTCAATTATGAGAAATTTTTATAATCCTAATATATTGATATATCAATCAATAAATTTCAGACTATAAAAGAACAAGCTGTTGGATTTATTGAGTTACGAGTTTCCAAAATTCCATTAAATTAAACTGATAATTATTAACTTGCTCATTTTATGAAGTTGCGGTTTATACAATGGAATATCAAGCATAATTCAGATCCTGTATTGATTGCAAAATTCATTCAACAACATGTAGAGGAGTTCTGCATAGTACAGCTTCAAGAAGTTACCACAAGTCATTTTAGAACTATCGCAAACCTATTAGAAGCCCAATCTTCGGCTCATAGTTTAACCTTACGCCCGAAAGGTAAATTTGAAGGAAAAAATCGCGAGTTGGGGGTGGCCACCTTTGTATTTGGCGGGGAACTAACTAAGGTCGATCTCTTGCATCGTTCGGTGTTTCCAGAAAGAACTTTGATTTCTGAGTTAGAGATTGAAAATACACCGTTGCGAATCTTGAATTTTCATTCCTTAACTGGGGTTGGGTACCGACATGCAAAATCCAGCAATTTTTCTTCCATCGCTGATTATCTGCATGCTTTCCCAGTTGATATTTTTAGTTGTGATGCCAACGAACCCAATATTGATGCCTTGGATATCGAAGACATGGTTTTTTTTGATAACGGCGATAAAGGAAAGTGTGCGTCCTTAGTGTTTGGCAGAGATAAGGTTCATGAACTTAATGATGTTTGGAGAACACATACACATGCAACTGGCTTGTTTTTAAATTTAGAATCTCAGGAATTACCCATATCCTATGCTATTAATTCTAAATTATTGAAACGATACGATTTTATTTATGCAGCGAAGCATTTTCAGCCCATCGCAATAAACTATTTATACAATACCTCAATATTGGCTAGTAGCGACCATGCCATGGTAGTTGCGGATCTCTTGCTTGTTTGATTTTTGTTTTGAATGTAATTCTACTATTTGAACTATCCTTAAATTGGTAAATTCTTACAACTGAAATGCTTACTTGCGATATAGGAGCTCAAACTTTTTTTGTACTTTTGACTTTTTCGTACTTCAAAAAATTCATCATTACATGTCAAAAGAGTTCAAGTGTTTCGCTTTGATTTTTAGCTTTTCCATTTGGGGACTTCCAACCACACTTTCTGCACAAAACATAGGCGATACCATACGGGTGAAAACCATTCATTATGGCACCAATAACCGCGATACTATTGCTAATTTTCCTGAAGGAAATTTGGAGTATGAAAAGATTGTTTTGCGTTATGCCATGCGATGTAAAAATGGATTGGTGTCCGATGGATCCAACCGGAATAAAGGCTGCGGCGAATGGGATTATTCCTGCAACACCTTTATCGTGGACTCGTCCAAAATCGAAATCATTCCTCAAACTGCCCCCAAATTTGTAGTATCCAACTTTTCAGGAAATCAGTTTTCTTACACCACCAAACCCGTTTACGATTACTATGATTATACCGTAAAAAATGTTACCGTAAGTGCTAAGTCAAACACTGTTCAGCATAGCGTGGGTAAAAACAGTAATAATTTGTACGAAGCGCTCAATACGGCACAGCAATCAGGGAAAACTCAGGTGCTATATCGCGCCCAGGAATTAATAGATGCTGGATTTTCGGCTGGAGATATCCAAGGCATCGCACTGCATGCTCAAACGGCTGGAATGGCTAATTTTTTCAAGGTTAGAATTCAACAAACAAATCAAATCCAACTGACTGCTGCAACTCCAATAACCACAGGTTTCACCGAAGTTTATTACAATTCCATGCTGTTCGTGTCAGGTAGTAACGAAATCGTTTTTCATACCCCATTTACTTGGGATGGTCAAAGCAATCTGTTGATTGAATTTTCATTTACCAATACTTCGCCAGGACCCGGAATCGTCTTGGATGGGTATGCCGATACTGCAGTAAGTATGCTATTTGCCAATAATAACTATGCGGTTGATTTAGGGTCTAACGGACAAATTACCTTGGCGGCCGATAGTTTTTCCACGATCAACAAAGAGATTTCTATAGCGTTTTGGGCAAAAGGCGATCCCAATGCTTTGCCAACCAATACCTCGGTGATTTACGGTTGGAATACCGATCCCAACCAACGCCAGTTGAACATCCACTTTCCTTGGTCAGACGCCAGTATTTATTTCGATTGTGGCTTTGCTGCCGGTGGATACGATCGCATCAATAAAGGGGCAACGCCTGCCGAATACGAAGGCAACTGGAATCATTGGGTATTTACTAAAAACAGCGCTACCGGCAATATGTCCATCTATCTCAACGGTACACTTTGGCTGTCTGGAACCAGTAAAACCAAGGCTATGGCATTAAAGAACATCATCTTGGGAACCGATCAAAATGGCAATAATAACTACAAAGGGAAAATCAGTCAGTTAAGTATTTGGAATAAAGCGCTTTCCGCATCGGAAATTAAGGATTGGATGAACAAAAATATCGATCCATCACACCCTAAATACGTGAATTTGGTGGGGTATTATCCATTTCAAGAAGGATCGGGGAACTCGTTTTCCAATACCGTATCAACCAAAGTTTCATCGGGGAAAAATATTACTTGGACCTATGATCGTGGCGATGAACTCAATAGAAATTTTACCCAGGAAAAAGCCAAGCCCGTGCTAACAATTCTGCAGGGTGATTATACCCGTTTGGTGACATCGGTAGAACAGCGTGATTCAATGGTTAGATCGGCTAATAGTATCAATCGCTACACGGTGGAGGACAAATCAACCGTTGGTATCGTAACCCACGATTTACTGAAAATCGATAGCAGTTTTGCACTATACGAAGCCCGAAAATCTAAGGTATACAAGGGCGAAACAGGAGCTTTGTTGGATTCCTTTAACGTAAAATCGGAAGGTGTAATTGATTTGGTGAAATTGAATTATTCGCTGCGATTCCCTTGGTATAACGAATTGATATCCTTTGTAACGCCCTACGGAATCAACTTGGATTTGGGGATGGCAGGAAAGAGTTGGTATTTCGATATGACCGATTTCGTGCCATTGTTGAAAGGGAAAAAACGACTCATGGTAACCATGGGCGGACAAAATCAAGAGCAAATGGAAATGGAGTTCCTGTTTATTGTGGGTAAACCGGTTCGGCCCGTATTATCCATGAATCAGTTATGGCAAGGTGGCGCACGGTTGGGTGGCCCTGGTATCAACAGCATATTGAATAACAATGTGTTTGCACCAGTTAATGTACCCTTGTTGGCATCGGCAAAGTCGTTCAAATTACGATCAACCATTACCGGTCACGGTTCGGAAGGGGAGTTTGAGCAAAATGGAGGGCCTATAACCCACAGTTTGAAAGTTGCAGGAAATACGATGAGTTGGAATTCGGTAATGGATTGTTCGATCAATCCGATGATTGCTCAAGGAGGAACTTGGTTGATTCCACGTCAGGGTTGGTGTCCAGGTTGGCGTTCAAAATTGATGGAGCACGAAATCACCCAATTTGTAACACCAGGAAAAACGGAAACCATCGATTATGAGATCTCACAACCAGTAAAATCCGGGGATTATCGGTACATCGTTGCACATCAATTGGTGGAATATGGTGAGATGAATTTCAATACTGACGCTCGTATTATGGAGGTGTTGCGGCCTACCGCGGATTATGAGTTTTCTAAATCAAATCCCATGTGCACTCAACCAGCGATTTTGGTACAGAACTCGGGGAAATCCGATATCAAAACCATCAAATTTACCTATTGGATGAACGATGCAACGATAAAGCAGACTTGGCATTGGGCGGGTAATTTAGCGTCGTTGGATACCGTAACCGTGGTATTGCCAACCTGGGATTTATGGGCACACGGCATGAATGCTTCTAACAACGTGTTTCACTGCGAAGTCACCGAAGTAAATGGTATCGCCGATGAATATCCTAGTAACAGCAGCGTAAGCAGTTCGGTTAAAATTCCGGATGTGTTACCGGGTAATATCAAGTTGGAGATTCGTACCAATAATTTCCCCACAGAAAATGCATTTAAGCTATTGGATGCCGATGGTAAGGTAATAGCAAAAGATAGTTTCACGGTGGCCAACAAAACACATACCTATACCTTAGACCTGAATGGCTGTTATAAATTGATCGTTTACGATTTCGGTCTAGATGGATTGAATTGGTGGGCGAATACAGCCCAAGGTGCAGGTGCGGTACGATTGCGCAATGCCAGTACCAATGCCATCTTAAAGACATTTATGGCCGATTTTGGAAGCTATTTCGAATACAGTTTTACGTCGAATTTCGCGTTGCGTACGAAATTGCAAAGTTTGGATAATGCTATAACAATTTACCCCAATCCAGCAAACGGACAGTTTACTGTCGAAGGGGAGCAACTGGATGGTGCTACCATTTCAATTATGGATATCATGGGCAAACGTATTTCAGAATTGACCGAGGTGAGTGGTGATCGTGTTAGCGTTGAAACCATCGCATGGGCTAAGGGCGTTTATACCGTGGAGGTCACCAAAGGCAACAAAAAAACCACCGAGAAAGTGGTGGTGTATTGATGGGTTTAGAAAGTGCTTCTTATTTAGTGTTCCGGTCTTTCGGCGAAAGGCCAATCGAGAGAGTTGTTGGATTTAAGTTTAAGGGTCGTATCGCCAACGTTATAGCAATAAAGTGCAACTGGGATGAATGTTAGATGTATATCCTGTACCACCTGATTGTCTAGTTCGTCAATTGAGGTGATCAAACCTGCCGAAATTTTGTTCGATTTACAAAATGTAATTAAACTCTTTAATTCTTGAGGTTTTTGTACAAATCGATTGCTCCATTTTACTTCTACACCCCACATGGGCTTGAATCGTTTTGAATCAACCAAAACCAAATCAACTTCACCTTCTTTTCGGCCTTCCTTCCATCGTGCATAGGTAAGATCCAGTTTTTCACGATGCATCCATTGGGATAATACGGCGGTTTCAATGATGTTGCCAATTTCTTCATCCTGTTCAGTGATGGGAGAAAATAAAGCTGATCTTAACGATGGGTTGGATAAGTAGACTTTAAAGTTCGTAACACGTTGCAGACGCTTAGCATTGATATCAACTTTGTTCAAAACTTTAATTAAAAAAGCGGCTT
>JACCDW010919118.1_pt1 | contig 13020 bp, 23 predicted proteins | sample 7449781 | NCBI WGS metagenome assembly JACCDW01 (sample SAMN15323449, study PRJNA562643) | freshwater metagenome | isolation source: river surface water | place: USA:Blue River Watershed | collected 2017-08-18 | reverse complement strand
TCAAATCAAAAAAATTTACTGAACTTAAATTGCCACAACTATCAAGGCCATCCAACGATTTACCTGAAGGTACACAAAATATAAGAGACATGAGGATTTCCACCCTAGTTGGAGGATTTCAAAATGCAATTGACAAATATCAAGGCGATAAGCAAAAGTATGGAACAGAACTTTTAAATGATAAACAAAAAATTGCCGATATTGTTGCTTTCATGAACAAAACACGTTCGGAATTTTTTGTTCTTCCAGTTAAACAAGAAGAAATTACAGCGGCCCTTTCATATATAAAACAACAAGTAGATAAAGAAAAGTATTACCAAGGAAAAGTGTTTCCCAAAGATCGTCCTAATACTTTTGATGAGAGAATACCATTATTATCACTTCCAGAAAATATATTTAATGAAATAAGTAAATATAACATCCAAAAAAGTCAAAATTCAATTCAAGACCTCATAATAAGTAATGCCACAAAAAAACCGCCTACTCCACAAGAAAAGAACAATCTTATTAATGTAATAGAAAAAAGTAAATGGCAAAATCTCGTGGAAGTAAGTGCAAACGATGTTAGGAAATATCTATCAATACAATCTATACTACAAGTAAGAAATAGAAAAGATTCTGGCCAAGATATTATTTTATCATTTTATCGATATTTAGTTGAATCAATATTCCCAAATACTTTACTGAAATCTCCAGAAGATTTCTTATTCTTTGATTTCAAATTAACCCCCCAAGGATATGTTCTAGATCAATCAGCACTAGAAAAACAATTTAATTATGTTCTTTCTTTATATCAAAAAAGATATGGTGAAATGCCACAAGATCAATTAAATCAAGTTAGGACTGAAGTCTTTAAATTAATAAACATATATGCAGAAAAATACAAAAAATTATTAGATTATAAAGAAAGAGATCCCAAAAATCCATTGCCTTTTGAATATATTGGCAGACAAATAGGAAAAGTCTTAAACCCAACAAACTATTTAGAATTAGCCAAAAAAGCAGTTGATAAAATAGTTATTAGAAAAGGCGTTCCAAGAGCAAATAAAACTAACGAAATGTTTATGAAACTATACAATAATGATTTGCTCAACGCTGACCAAAAGCAAGAGTTATTAGATTATTATAGATTAAAACAAAAGGCCAATAGAAAATAACTATTGGCCTTTTGATGATTGATTAAGACAATAAACTTAATTTTTCAGCTTTTATAGTAAAATATCTTCCCATAAGTTTTCCGTTTTTCATCCCACGAACAACTACAAAATCTTTATCGTCAGAAACAAAATCATCGCAAACTAAGCCAAATTCTTCCTCGCCCTTACCATCTGTCCACTTTACTTTAGAACCAACAATAAATTTGCGCTCTTCTACTAAAATACTTACTCTACTCAATTCTTCTACTTGCTCTTGAGATAAAAGTTCCATCTCACGCATTTTCTCTATTAATGAAGATTGACTCACCTTATAAGAAGTTAGCTGGCCATCTAAACTATCATTAAGTTTCATTAACATACGCCCATCACGAACTTGTTTATAGCAGATATAAAATAAAAACAAATTTACCAACACAGACAATACTAAAAAATAAATCATTTCTTTGCACCTTTAAAACTTTTAGCATACTTCAGCATTTCAACTACACGTTTTTTGCTGTAAATCTCTTGCCCATAATTCTTCATCATAACATCTATAGTATTAGGTAAATCTTTAGTTTTCATAACTCCTGAATAAAAACTCTTAGCATCACCATGACAATTCTTACAATAATCCTTGTAATCTACTTTTGAATCTAATAATAACATAAAACAAAAAAAATTAATCATATAACTTCTTTCAACACCTTATATATTAAATCCCAATTCTCTTTTCTAACACTATCACTCTTTGAGTTATTGAATATTTCAATAACTTTACCGTCAAACTCTACACTAACATATGTACTATTATCAAATAATCCATCTAATAATCCATATATTCTTTCATCTTCACAAACAAATCCAACATAACCAATAACTTCGTGCCTTCCAGAACAAATATCCCTAAACTCTTCATAAGAAAATGGCAATTCCCAGTTTGGATCGTAAAGATAATATTTATTGCTGTTTTCGCAATTATTTAACCATAAACCCGTAGTCCTAATTTTGTTTTGATCAGACAATAAACTCTTCCAAGCCTTCTTACAAAAATTAAATGTTCTCTTGTGACCCTCGCAACTAGGAAGGGTCTTAAACCCTTGTCTATTTATAAAATTAACAATCTTACTAATGCCAGGATCTAAAGTTTCATCTAACTCTGTGTAATTGTAATCTGATACTTTTCTGTCTTTATAATAATACCAAGAGTTATGATCTTCACTGTAATACCAATCATAATCTTTTAATTTATCAACAGTTATAGGATTTATTCTCATACTAGTTATTTTACGAACAGGAATAAGAAATTCCTAAAAAGTATATTTTATTATGAATAAAGTAAATGTTCTCAAAGACTTAATCAAAATAGCAGAAGTTTTAGAATCAAATGACAAGATACTCTTTGCTAATCAAATAAACTTCACTATAACAAAATTAGCAGAGAAAGAAAAAGCTTGCCCTGATGCAACACAAGACATCAAATTAAACCTTAAAAATAGGCAAAAAGCCATTAATGAGCACGGATATGGACCAGCAGACCCTTCACAGCCAAATGATAAGTTTTGGCTCAAAAAAATGAAGATGTGGAAAGTAGATGAACTGTCTGAAGTTAAAAATATGCTTTGCGGAAATTGTGCAGCTTTTGACATAACAAGCAAAACATTAGATTGTATTGAGAAAGGTATTGGTGAAGAAGCTACAGATACCGTTAATGCTGGAAAATTAGGATACTGTAAATTCTTGAAATTCAAATGTGCCGCTAAAAGAACTTGTGACGCTTGGGTGACAGGCGGACCATTAACTGACAAAAAGGATAAAAAATGAACAAAAGAACAATAATTGCATCATTAAACCAGATTGCAAATGAACTCGATAAAGATGGCCTCTTTGCTGAAGCCAACACTGTAACCAAAGTGATGTCCAGATTAGCTATGGACGAAAATGATGAATATAATCGTGAAGATTATTTCCCATATGGCGATCCAGATGGTGATGATGACGAATATATGGACGAAGAAGAACCATCTATGTACCAAGAATTTCATGGAGGTATGGATGAAATTCAAGACATGATGAATCCAGCGTCAGAATACAGTAAACCTCTAGATTTATATGAATCTTACTCTAAAAAACCTTACGATCCTGTAAATCCTGAACATGAAGCTTTACAAGATGTCTTTAGTGATTTAGATAGAATGCTTGATAACTATATGCTTTCTGATAAACAAAAAGCAAGATATGAACAAATCAAGAAACGTATAATGCACATATCTAGACCTTTCAAGTAATATAATCAAAAAATAATAAAAATGAATAAAAGACAAATTATAGCATCATTAAATAAAATAGCTAATACTCTTGATAGTACTGGTTTATATAAAGAAGCTACATCTCTCACTAATGTAATGAAAAGATTAGCTGGAGAAGAAACAGCAGAACAAGAAGCACCAAAATACGATTACACCACAGATAAAGATTTATATCCTTTATTATCTGATTTTGGTAAAAATTATGTTGCTGAAAGACATCGAGAAAATCCTATAACATCTTATAGGGAACTAGATGCTGCTGTAGAACACGCATTCAAAAATGGTAAGGGAGATTATATGTTCCTTAGCCCATTTGAACAAAGCCAAAATACTTTCACTCAACTCAACCCAGATGTCGCAGAACTACTCAGAGGCTTGTTTATGATCGATAGAGGAATTGACAACGATAAAACATTTCAAAGCTTCAAAGGTGGTGTGTTTCCTGCACTTAAGAAAAAAATGCAAGAAAGACCAAGTACTGAAACTTTCGACATAACCACTGGAAATGTTCCTTTTGCAAGAAAAACTACTGAAAAAAGCAATGACTATCATAAACTCCTAAGAAGAGCAAAATCATTAGTTAAAAAAATAGCTGGCGAATATTGGAATAAATCTGGCGCACAATCTTCTATGGACAATTTACTTCGATATATCATAAATGATAGTTATGTACCTGATGAATATAAAAAAGAAGCTAATAGTATTATGGAAGAAGCTCAAAGACTGCATGATGAATTAAAATCAGATGTAGCTAATTTGCCAAAATTAGATCGAGATTTACCAAAATTTTAAGGAAATAAAATGAATAAAAGACAAATAGTTGCATCACTTAGCAATATAGCTAATGAACTCGACAATGAAGGACATTTTACAGAAGCTAATACAGTTACTGCAGTAATGTCAAGAATTGCTCAACAAGAAGGATTGCAAGGTTTTTTCAATAGTGTAAGTGATATGTTTACTGGAGGGCCAAAATATCCTGGAACTCCTCAACAAAAAGCAAACTTTATGAACGATGAATTATTAGATCCTGCAACTAGGGATAGAATCTTAAGAGTAGCAAAACCTCTAACCCCAGCACAAAAAAAATTAATGAGTCTAGCGCCTATTGAAGTTATGGGTGTTTATTTTCCAAAAGCAGATAAATATGGAGAAAATATTGGATTTTATAAATCAGTAATGATGAATCAAGATAAAAAATATATTGGCCAATTTTTTGATGATAAAGCATTGTTTTACCAATTAAGTAAACCAACAGTAAAATTTCCTGAATCAACTTATGGAATTCAAGATGCAGTAGAAGGAGGACAAAATCCTTACCCTGCAATCAAAACATATATACTTTCAAATCCATTACCAAAAGCAAATCCACAAGCTTTAGTTTACTGGTTCCAAAATTCTAAACTAATAAGTAAAGAAAATAATCGACCTTTATTTATATATAGAACTACTGATGGAAGAGCTATTAAACAAGACACTGATTTGAGATTTATTGAAAGTGTTGAAATTAATCGTGATGCAATTGTAAGAGCATCACAAATCTTAGCAAGACAAGATCCAGTAAAATATAGAGCAGATGATTATGATTATGACAAACCAAGATCATCTGGTCCATATCATACAAATACCGGAGAGTTAATGCCAGCGCTTAGATCTCAAAAACCACTGCAAACATATAATACAAAAGCAAACTATAAAGATAATATAACAAAATTTCTTACAGATCCAGACATAATTGAATATATGACTAATCTAAACAATATTATTCTTTCTGTCAAAGCTCAAATCAACAAAAAAGACCCATCATTCGGAGAAAACGTTAGAACTCTTGTCCAAAGAAACGTTTTCCGAGATAGAAGATAAATAAAAAGAGGGAGAATAAAATCTCCCTCTTTTTATATCTCTAAAGCTAATTGCTTTACTTCTTTATCTCTTACGTTTTCAAGAATAAATGCATCGATAAGAGATGGAATCTTCTTTATTTCCCAATAAGGAATACGTAACAAACAAATATTATTAAGAAGAGCATATTCATTCTTTTTAATATCCCTCATTTTTACTTCCTCAAAATTTTTATTTGCCCTTACAATATCACTACTATATAACACAGGACCAAAATGATGCTCGCCATCAAACTCTATCAAAAATCTTTTACCCATATACTCAAAATAAAAATCAAATTTCAACTCTCCACGATGTACTAACCCTGGAAAAACTTTTTGACTCTCAAAAAAATGACCAAGCTTTGCTAAATATTTTCTTACTGCTCTCTCACCCTTACTCTCACAACACCTAGGACAACCAGCGCCGTATAAATGATCACACGGACGCTGCCAAAAATAAATCTTACACTTCTTACAATATATTTTTACTTTTTCACGAGCATTTATATAATCAACACCATCATAATCATACTTGTCGTCATGCTTTTCACAACCCTTAAGCTTAAAATCTTCAAATGTATTGCCAGACTTGTTCCTGTAACATTTCATACATTTATTAAACGAATTATGATGCTGAATACATTCCGTATCACAATCTTTGCACTTTACAATAAAATACTTTTTCCCACCCTTAGTATGACTGTAATTCTTAATAACTTTATTGTATTTATCAGCTAAATTGAATATTCTGTCAAAATCCAAATTATTAGAACTATGAAGTTCAAGCAATCTATCGATAGAATCTAATCTTATACTATGCTCCCTAACACTATACTCCCAAAAAAATGGTACTTCTTCGCCTGTTTCATCGCCCTTATCAAAAATTTTATAACTTATCTTTTTTGGACCGAGAGATTCAACCCTAACATAAAAATCCTTGAAACAACTTAAAAACTTGAACTCTTCGTCTACAACAAATAGCTCACTAAATTTATAAAAAAATACAGCCATATAACTCTTGTACAAAACACAAGAATACTCTCCCCTAAACTCTTGGATATTTCTAGCTAATAAAAAAATCATAAACAAAGATTTATGGCAACAATATAAAAAAGCTAGAATGTATCCAAGAACTTCTCTCAAAACTTATACCAAATAATAAAAATAAAAAAAATACCAAACACTAAAGATAATGTTTGGTATAAGTTTGAGAGATTATAAAGGGGGGCAAAATTAATATATATAATCTAGCCAAAAAGGATGTCTAATATTCTGGCAAAAGGGTATTTTTTAACCACCCCCCCCCACCACCTCTCCCACAAATATACAGGGCAAGTATATTCTTACAAAAATTTATATATATACCAGGGCAAAAAGGATGGTTACAGAAAAGGAAAAGGCAAAAATTATAAGCCCCCCCCCTATGCCCCAAAATATAGCCCACGATTTTCTCGCATATGGCCTTTTTTTTGACGGGGGGGAGCGGGAACCCAACGATTATTCTAACATACCCCCCCCCACCAGCTAGAAAGAAAGAGTGGTCTTATAAACAGTAACGAACAAGAGCGTCATTCATACATACAAGACTCATAGCAGCAAGACTATTGTACTTGTCATCTCTAACTATAGGATAATTCAAGAAACAGACATCTTCTCTATATTTGGTTTTCCATAAGAATAATGCTACTTCACGCTCTACAATGATAATAGTGCCTAGTTGTCTATCAGGTAGTTCTATTACTTTATCAAATCTAGTAGGGTTGAATTGAATACCATCTTTGACTATAGGATCAGCCTTAGTCTCTTTTATCTTGCACGATAACCCTTGTGGCATAATAGTTTCCCACTTGCCATCAATCATAAGTGCAATAACGTGATCAGTCTTATTTATTATCTTTGCCATTCTTCCAAGCCATATACACAAACACACACAACCACATAAAACAACATACAAATAATACGTTAGTTACAATGAGAAGTAAAGAGTTCATACGATCCACCTGTTTGCTTGTTTGCTATATCAATCATTTCATCCCACGTAGCCGTATAACCTATCATTCCAGACAATGCAGTAGAAATTGTCTCCCAGCTCCTACCCACTTTTTCATTTATAAACACAGCCAGTTTACCAGTACTTGTAGTTTTTGCGTGTTTACCAGTTAATGGATTAACATATAACCATACGTCTGAGATCATATTATCATAGTCAACTGGATACAAGTCAGGTTCTGCATTGTTCATATATCTTTTATAAAATATCTTGACAAGTATATACTATGTGATATACTTACAGTATGGAAAACACTACTATCACACAGTTCGTCAATGATCACGTCGAAGGCGATCCAGCCTTCAAAGGTTACGTTGTATGTGAGTTGAAGGTTCTTGTAAAAGAGAATCCTACATTGTCGCTGTCAGAGTTGCTTCAAGATGCAACAGAATCCGCTCTTGAAGCGTGGGATATGGATCAATCCCAAGACTGGTAGTTTGATCATATCCCTTGACTTTTGTCAAGGGATATTTTTATTTAATTTATTTTGCATTTTATTCATAGGCTTGGTAAATACCAAGCCTGATATTATTTGTCAAATTTATTTTTTTCTTGACACGTATATACTATATGATATAATTGAGGTATGGAAAACACTACTGTCCTTAATGGCACTCTTTGCGTCACGACTGATATGTGTGTCATTGAAATTGCTTTCAATGGCGCTGAAAAGCAGCTGTGGAAACAAGCTGCTTCCAAGGTTCAAGAGTTGCGTTCTCTTGGGCTTCTTCCGATTGTCCAGTTCAAGGACAATCGTGGAATTCGTCAACTTCAAATTCAAGACAGCGACATCGACATGATATTGTCGATGTAATCTTATCCCTTGACGAAAGTCAAGGGATATTTTATTTAATTTTATTGGCATTTTATTTACAGGCTTGGTATTTACCAAGCCTGATAGTATTTGTCAAATTTATTTTTTTTCTTGACAAGTATATACTATGTGATATACTTTCAGTATGGACATCAACACAACCAACCACGGTCTTTGTATTCTTGAAAAGGGGACATATGTCAACAATGGAAACCTTCACCTGTCTCTCGTACACGAGTGTGGCGAGCCAATTTGTAATATCTCTACAAACATCTTGCCTTTAGTGTCAGAAACTGAATTCTGCGCCAATGTAAACAACATTAGTGCTATTCTTTGGAATGACATCATTGCTACTGGTTTGTTCCAGCCAACAGGTGAAACTGTTCAATCTGGGTTTTGTGAATACCCTATATACAAGCTGGTGGAAACAGCATAGTTAAGGAATAAATAAATCCCAAGAATTTTCTTGGGATTTATTTATAGGTATGGTAATGACCATACCTGAAAAAATTTGTCAAATATTTTTAATCCTTACCACATTATTTCCCGTATGTCAAGAAAATAATAGTTTTTATTTAATAACTAAATAAGTATTGCAATGTGTTATATAATACTGTAATATACAGGTATGAACAAAGATACAAAAGTAGAAATCATCTACCCTAGCGAATTCTGGTGGAAACACACTATGTCCGACCTTGGTTATGCCGAAGGTATGACAGAAGAAGAATTCATTGCAAAGATTGCAGACTTCATCAATAGCGATGACTTTGAAACCAGGTACATTGCAGAAACCAATGAACTGAAAGTCTACCCAGAGTAGACTTATCACATTCCTTGACGAAAGTCAAGGAATATTTATTTAAATATTTTTTTTGCAAACTATTTATAGGTATGGTAAAAACCATACCTGAAAAAATTTGTCAAATATTTTTCTCTCTACCATATAATAATCATCTTGTCAAGAAAATTATAGTTTTTATTTAATAACTAAATAAGTATTGCAATGTGTTATATGATGCTGTAATATACAGGTATGGAAAACACTACTATGCAACTCTGGGAAGTCAAGGGCTTCCAGTCGTCGTCTGTCAAAACCCTGTTTGTAGGCAAAACCGCTAACGGACAGGATTGTATTGGATGCGCTTGGGACGCATACACAACCTACATCTACGCTTATGAAGGTATCATTGACACTTTCATGTACTACATGGAACGGTACAATTCTGTTGGCAAGGCTATGGCATTCACCAAACTGAAGGATGGTATGGAGGATGGTTTCTACGTCAAACCATATGCCACTGGTATGAAACAGCAGGTACACAACCAACTCTATCGTTTTCGCAGTTATGACATGATGCGTCATATGTCAAACATCGTGGTGCATCAAAACGTGTGCTTTGACACTCCAGAGAATGCTATCAAAAATCTCATATCATCTGGTGATATTGAGTGTGAAAAAAGTCACTTTGTAGCCTGTATGACCAATAAGGTGACTGCATAGTCACCTACCACATCCCTTGACTTTTGTCAAGGGATGTGCAATAAAAAAATAAATTTGCATTTCTTTTATAGGCTTGGTACATACCAAGCCTAATATTATTTGTCAAATTTATTTTTAATTTGACAGGTATATAACTGGTGATATAATAACCGTATGGAAAACCTTTACACCATCAAGTCAGTACAAATCAGCTCCCGTTCAATCAAGGGCGAAACTTCATCTTTAACACCTAATCATTGGGCTAATTCAGAGTTTACTTTTGAGAATCTTAATGTCATTATTCAAAAAACCCTTGACCTGATTATCCAACGCTACGGAAAAGATTTCTTTCAAAAGCTGGTAGTGACAATGACCTATTCACCAGTAGGAACTGACCTGCAACATTGCATTCAATCTGGTCACGATGAAGAGGGAGAAATATATTGTTCATAGTATTGCATAGTGTTATAAAAAGGAGTATCATATCCATATGAATACAGTAATCCACACTTTCATCGTCTTGCTTGGTATGGCTGTTCTGATGCTGGGTTTGCTTGCAACCTTGACGCTGAACAAACCTGCAGAATAAATAAAAATAAATCCTGAGAATTTTCTTGGGATTTATTTTTAGGTATGGTAAAGACCATACCTTTTAAAATCTGTCAAATATTTTTTCTTCTTGACAGGGTGATTTATATACAGTAGAATATACTATCACAAGGTTAGGGAGACACAAAATGTCGAAGGCTTGTTTGAATGTTGGACACGGCGGAGCCGCTTCTGTTTCAAGTGAAATTCAGATGAACAATTTGTTTGATGTTACGGAACATCTTGGAGATTTTTTCAAGATGACTGAAGATGGATTCTCTACTCTCCGCCTGTTGAAAGATGACTTGATTCCCGGCGGTGTAGGTTGCTTTGGTCTTACTCGTGCAGGCGAAGCGGTGTATTATCACAAGGGTAAGCCTGTTGCACTTATCACCCGTCTTGCTGGTGAAAAGGGTTGTGATGCAAACGTAGGCAAGTGGTATCGCAAGCAATGGTACTTTGAGAATCATCTTAAGAAGCAAAACCCGCTTTGCAACCATATCACCTTTATTCACGCTAGTTCAAGTAGTGAAATGCTTCAAGACATTGTTTCCGGCGTGTCTATGGTGATGACCCAAGAGTTCAACACTGAAGGATTCAACTGTCCAAACTTTGGCGGTAACAGTATCTACTACTATGATACCGACAAGAAACAGGATACTTGGCGGGAGATATCTGCCATTGTCTTGAGCGTTGTTTCTCTGACGCTTAGCAGGATGAAAGCGGACACATTGAAAATAGACCTGTTCAAGGTATGATGATTCCCCCGAAAGGGGGAATATTTTTTTTGACATTTCCAATAAGGCACGGTACATACCGTGCCTATAAATATTTGTCAAATTTATTTTTTTCTTGCATTATATATACCATATGATATACTACTGGTATGAGCAAGATATACCGTATGATTTTAGGTCAAGACCCTAATAGCACCAGACCGATTGGCACTGAGAAGACCCTTAAGGAAGCAAAAGAATATATCTTATCTCGTGCATATAATAATGATTACTGTGCAATATATGTTGCAGACGATGAGAATCCGGCGGGTGAACTGGTTGGACGTTGGATTATAAAGAATAAGAAACTTACATCGTTTGAGAAAAAAACCAAGCCAATTGATTACAAGAAAAAAATCTTTTGACAGTTATATGAAAGGTGATATAATTACAGTATGAACGAACACAACGGTTGGAAGAACGAAACGACTTGGACAATCAATGTTTTCTATATGGAAAAGATTGAAAAGATGCTGGATGAGGGTTGTTCACAAGAAACTATAATAGAGCATATCAAACGTGAACTGAACCAAGACCTCTATATGGAACAACGAAACCTAATTGGATGTGCTTTGAAACTGGTAGACTGGGGAACACTTTTTGCCAGAGCGATTGAAAACATCACGAAGGTTGCATAATAAAAAAAGATAAATCCCAAGAAAAAATCTTGGGATTTATCTTTAGGTCTGGTTTTTACCAGACCTATATTTTTTTGTCAAATTTATTTTTTTTCTTGCAATATATATACAAGATGATATACTGATGCTGTAAGGGAGTTAGAGATGACCTATCAAGATTATATTATCAAGTGTGAAGTGGCAAAGACGGTTTTTCAGTGCGGTGTAACATCCGCTCTTTCTGTTGAGATTGCAACACCTGAGCAAAGATTGGCTTGGATTGCCGAAGACTTGAAGAAACTTCAAGCAGAGTTGGAGCAGATTGGCAAGACGTTTGATGAGCAGGATGAGGTTGGAGACCCGTTTGTAGTGGAGGTAAAATAATGGAACAAACAATGAACGTAGTAAATGCATCGGACTTTTTTAGCGCAATAAAGTTGGGAGATGCAGAATCTGAAATGTTCCTTGAAACGGTTGGATTCAAGTACGAACTTAATGGCTTGATTTTGACTGGAGGAAGCGTATTCATCTGGTGTCTTAAAAAGTTCATCGCAGAGTGTGAAGACATCTTTGAAAAGGATGTTATGATTGAAGCATTGGAAGGGTTTACTTCTAGATTGCCCAGCAGTAAGTACGTAAACCTTGAAGCATAATCGAATCAATAAATCCCAAGAAAAAATCTTGGGATTTATCTTTAGTTATGGTAATACCATAACTGAAAAAATATATCAAATAAAAATATATCCCTTGACAGATGCCAAGGGATATGGTAGTAGTTACCTGATTTCAAACAAGCAACAAGGGGAGTTTTGTACAGCACTTAATGCATATGGTTCGTACATCTTGTCAAGCATTGTGTTGTATACAAAAGTTTGTCCAGAGTATTTACCGTTTTCAGGATTCAAGTCCCAAATTTCTTTTCCAATTCCACTGTTCATTGCATCAAAGTAATTGTATGCTGGTACAAAGTCATTGTAAACAAAGAAGTAAAAATTAGTTGGATTAGATTTGTATTGAGTTACAATGTAAGGTCTACCATCAAACCAAGTACCTTGACCTACATACTCAATAGCAGTAGACCTGTTGCTAACATCTTGGAGGCGAACTCTCATTACCATTCGCTGTGTTGTAGTGTTTTCCATACCTGTAATATATCATTTGTTATATAAGAGTGCAAGTAAATTCTTATCAAAAAATAGTTTAAATTGTTCTTGACATCCTGCCACACATAGCGTAATATATTGGTGTAGGGATGGAGTCTAGAACCTCCCTCAACTAGTAAGAATCCAGAACGGCTAGAATCTATTGCGAGATTCAAATAAGGGTAGCAACCTTGGGGTGGTCAAAAAGCCACAAGTTCTTAC
>JACCDW010814470.1_pt1 | contig 13020 bp, 9 predicted proteins | sample 7449781 | NCBI WGS metagenome assembly JACCDW01 (sample SAMN15323449, study PRJNA562643) | freshwater metagenome | isolation source: river surface water | place: USA:Blue River Watershed | collected 2017-08-18 | reverse complement strand
GAAATCTACCGGGTAGCTCGTGTCGTCATTCATAAATCATGCCTTCCAAGCGAGGATGACTTGAGCAGGATCCTTAAGCTTAGTTTCCAGTAATTTAGTTTCCGCCATGCGGCGCTCCGCGAATTCCGCCCGGAGACCAGCCTCCATGCGCACCCGCAATGTCTTCCCGGCCCAAGCTTTTCCGGCGGAAGTTAGGCGGAAGAAAGTACCACGCCTCTTAATCCTTAAACGAACACCCTTTTCGTAGTAGCCTCTATCGACTAGTTTGCCATCTACCTGGCCCACGTGCTTGACGCTGAACCAGCCCTGTCTTTGCAATGCGTCCAGGCTGCCCCTGAGTTTAATCGCCAGGGTTGGCTGGAAAGCATCCAGCGCTGCTTTGTAGCGCTTCTTCTTGAGGTACTTGCGCCCCTTGGTTGTCAAGCGGTACCAAACAAGCCCCTTGCCCCACTCGGGAGTTTTCCGACGAAGCCAACCGAAACGTACGGCGCGCTTCAGGTCCACGAGAAAGGCCTTGCCCGGCCCCTTTAACTTCCCAGACCGCAGATGCTTGGCGGTACGCCAACCTTCCTGATATAAAGCGTTGGCTCGCCGCTGTTGCTTCGTAATCGGCATTATCGCTTGAGCTTGCGTCTAGGCGAACCCATCGGGCGGACCGCCCGCCCATCGGCCAGAACGAGCGGCTTGATCCAGGTTTCATGCAGATGGTTGGCGTACGCCGCGCGCAGAGCGAGCACCAACGGGTCGTCGGTCGGGAGACCATCAAAGGCCGGCACGAGCTGCAGGAGGCGTGGGAAACGGTTCTTTTGCCGCGCGAGGCCTTCCGGCGTGAACTGATAATAGAGCCCCTTCTTCCACTCCAACTTCCGGCGGCTAATGACGATGGTCGCCTCCATTTCCAGCTCATAGATGGCATGGTTGTACGTCTTGATCGGGTGCCATCCCGTGCGGGCCAAACTATCGCGTCGTTGCTTGGACATGCGGCATCTTGCCCCGACCGGAAATCGACGACAACCCGAAAGCCACCCTCGGCCCTACGGTCTCCTAGAAATTTATTTACAGGGGCGCTGGGCGGCGAAGAATCTCCCGCCCTACCCCATGCCGACCATCAGTCAGTTTCTTGCCGGCGAATCCGCCGATTCGACGCGGGCTTTCGGGGACTACTTCGACTACATCCAGAAATCGCTGGCCATCATCCAGGATGTGAAGGTGGAGCCACTTTGCGGTTGGACGGAAGTGGCTGACGACGAGTTTGTGCTGAAGCCGCCCACGGAGTCCGGGGACCCGGCAGTCTGGCAGGAAAAGATTCGGAAGGCCCTTCGTATGGCCGGTACCAGCATTCGCATCTACCACGTCAAAGAGGAAGACGTCGATTTCAGCGGACGCTCCCCCGGGCTGAGCTCGAAGCTCAGGGAAGATCAGGAGTGCGAGGTCGTGGCCTGCGATCCCGACGAACTTACCCTCCATCTCGAGCCGCCTCCGGCTAAGGATGAATTGCTCTTCCTCGAACTGGATGACCGGACGCTAAAAGCCCAGAAAGGCGCCCTGCAGGCCCTGCAGAAAACGCCCAAGCCGGAGCACCGTCCGCTCCTCCGGCTCTTTTCCAACGAAGGCTGCCGGGCTGATCGCTGGACCGACTTTGGGGGCGGCCATGTCCCTGATCCCGCATGGAAGATTATCGACCCGACCTACCCCGGGGCCCGGGCGCAGATTAACTTCATCAAAGCGGCGTTGCATACGCCCGACTTCGTCCTGCTGAAAGGTCCGCCGGGTTCCGGCAAGACCACGGCCATTTCCGAACTCGTCCTGCAGATGGCGGCACAACGCCCCGGCAGCCGCATCCTCCTGACGGCCTCGACGCATGTCGCCATTGACAACGTGTTGGAAAAGCTCGCGGACAATGCCGCCGACGTCACCTGCCTGCGCATCGCTTCGGATAACACGGCCAACCGCGTCGAACACCCGAAAGTCCGGGATATGCTGCTGAAGAAGGTCGTTCATAAGGAACATCAGCGTCTCCTCGCCCTACATTCCTCCCCCCGGACCGACGCCGCCAAGTCCTTCCGCGCCCTCCTTGACGGCAAACAAGGCGAAGAGGAGCTCCGCAAAGTCATCCTCCAAAGCGCGACCTTGGCCGCCGGCACGCCCCAAGGCATCCTCCAGCACCCAGCCATCAAGCCCAGCAAGGATGCGGCCTACGCCCTCCCCCCATGCTTCTTCGATATGATCATCGTCGATGAAGCCTCCAAGACCTCGCTCTTGGAGTTCCTGATCCCCGCCGTCCATGCGCGGACCTGGGTGATCGTGGGCGACGACCGTCAGCTCCCCCCATACATGGGTCGTCCGGAGGTAGGTGCGGGCCTGTTCGCCCTGGCACCAGACGTGCCGGAAGAAGAACTGGAAGCAACGGCCGGCAATCTGGTCCGATGGCGTGAATTCTATTTTCAACAGTTGGACTCCGATAAGATTCCCCTTCCCAACCCGGGACTCGAGCGAGCGGCCCGTATCCTACGGAAAATCTGCCTGCCTTCCATCTATGGACTGCTTTCCCAGGGGCATGGTCAAGGCGGTGAGCCCACCCCCCTTTCGCAAGGACTCCCTGACGACGCCCTCCGCCTGCGCTCCTTTGCGCTGACGCACCAGAATCGGATGCATCCGGAGATATCGGCCTTCCCTCGCCAAGCCTTCTACACGCCGACCGGCAAGACCACCGATACGCTCCTTCAAGATAGCCCGAACGTGCTGCAGCGCCCCTGGCCGCTCGCCAAGCTTTTCGCCTATCGGAGCATTTGGGTGAACATCCCGACCCCGCCAAGTCAGTCGAACGCCGACGGCCGCCGCCAGGAGTCGAACCAGGCGGAAGCATTTGTGGTCGCCCGCTACATCCTCCAGTCGGTTCAGTTCCATCCCAAGGCCAGCATCGCCGTGATCAGCTTCTACAAGGCGCAACTTCGGTTAATCAAAGAAACCCTCCGGCAACTGGCCGAGGACGAAGGGGTTCCCCTACCCAAGCATATCGAGCACCTTACCGTCGATAGCTGTCAGGGTCGCGAAGCCGACATGGTCTTCGTCTCGTTTACCTTCGCTGGTGGGAGCCGCTTCGTCCGCGACCCGAATCGACTTAACGTCGCCCTCACCCGCGCCCGTCATCAACTCGTCTTGGTCGGCAATCACGCCGGCATGCTGCGCAAGGCGGCTAAGCCGGGGGAGGAACGTAATTATTTGGCCGAATTGGCCGCCCACCACCAGCAGCGTCAATTGACCCCGACCGAACTACTGAGTCAGATCCACCGTCAACGGCAGCGTGGCCCATCGCGGCAAGGGAACCGCTCGCCCAAGCCTTCCTCGCCGACCTCCCTACGCAAGCCGTCGGTCCGCCCCTCGTCCGGCCCCTTGAATCATCCCTTTGATCGTCTCGACCGGGGCGACTTCCGCCCATGAAGATTGTCATCGAGCGGGAAGTGGACATCGGCCTCTACGGCTTTTTCGGGCAGATTGCGCAGTACCGCGAGGCGCCCCTGCACCAGATATTCCTGCAGGCGATCATCGACCAGCCTGGCCTCACGATTTCCAAGTTAGTTAAGCTCTTTGGTCTGCCAGCGCCCGCTTGCCAGCAGGTTCTGCGCCCGTTGGAGTCCGCCGGCATACTGGCGAGCATGAATCCCTCCGGTGACCCCGAGCTTTGGGCGACTTCCGCGGCCCGAGCCGACAAGGCCTTACCCGTTGTGCTGCTCGAAGGTGATTGGCTGGCCTTGATCGCCCACCAGCCTTTCTACGGGCACCAGTTACTTGGCGTCATGCCCGCTAGCCGGTTTAACTTCGCGGCCCGATCCGTCGGTCCCGCAAAGGACGTCGAAACACTCAAAGGTCAGACGTTCACTGCAGTCGGTCACTTTGAATACCACCAAAAGGAGGGAGCCACGACCCAGGTTAAAGGCTCCTTCGCGCAAGGTATGCTTATCGGCGTTAATCCCGAAGCCGTGGCTAGGCTGCAGACCTTTTCGGGAACCATCTCCGAGGATGCCTCCGGCGGAACTCTTACCCTGCAACACGCTGAAACTGGCCTTAATCTCGACCTGCGGCTGTCTTCGTCCGAGATTCGTCCCGACCTCGACACCTTGGGACTCATTGCCATTCGCCGGCACAATGGGCGCACCGGCGAAAAGTACGGCACCGAACCCGTCCTGCAGAAAACCTTCGCCGTGATGTCACCGCTGGAGAAACAGACCGGACGCGGAGCGATCTATGAAGAAGTCGGCGACCTTCGCGTCAAGATCGACGATTTGCGGGTCTTGCCGGCGGACCAACCATCCTATGATGCTTGGGTCGGTTACGGTTTTGAGCAGCGCCTCAGTGGCTACGTCCAGCCCCCCATGCTAACCCGCTACTTGCAAGAGAGTATCGCGTTCATCGATGCCCCGGGCTTCCTCAAGCCCAAGTTACCCCAGGTCATCGAACGCTTAGGCGGAAAATCCAAAATGTTCGCCGCCGGCTTGGCCGACTGGCCTGACATCACCGTATGAGCCGCGCCCTTCGACTGAGCGCGGAATTCAAGCCTGGCGTCTTTCTGCCTGCCGTTCGGACCGCGCCGCTCATCCCTCAAGCCGGGAGCAAGCCCCCACTGCTGCAGACCTCCGGACTCATCGAGCAGGTCTTTGGTCCAGCTTTAACGAAGATCCGCGAAACCGCCATCATCAGTTCATTCCTGCTCTCCCGCAAAACCCTCGTCGACGCAGCGGAAGTAGCCCATCGCCGCGGAGCCCGCTCTTATTGGCTGACCTGCGATGCACGCATCGCGCAGATGTTTGATGAAGTCAGCTCCGCGCAACGCGTCCAACAAGACTTCGCCCTCTATACGGAGTTCGGCATCCTGGCCCAAGATGCCGTCATGCGCATCGGCTCCTTTCACGCCAAGTTTCTCTTGGTCGATCCGACGAACGATCATCGAAAAGGTTGGCTGACTTCGGCCAACCTCGTGGCCGCCGCCTGCGATGAAAACGTCGAGTTCGTCGTCCCGCTCAGTGGACGCGAAATCTCACTGCTCTATCAGGTCGCCCGGCATGCCTTCTGGCATGAAGCCACCAAGGAGGTCATGGCGGATGGCTCCCTCCGATCTGTCCCTTGCCCGGTCGAGTTCCCCCTCCCCCCGGCGGATGCCGAACTACTTTGGACCGTCGGCCACAAATCGCACACCCTCCGCGCGGCCGCAGAGGAAATGGTCAAAAACGCCCGACAAAGTCTCACCCTGGCTGGCTATACCTGGCAGCAAAACCATGGTTTGCTTGAGAAAGTCGCCAAAAAAGCCCGGGCGGGACTGGATGTAAGGATCTTTGTTCGTGAGACCTCCGACCCCAAGCGTCGCGCCTCCAAGGTACTTAGCGGTTTAATCGAGGCCGGGGCGAAGGTCTACAGCGTCCCGGGCCTTCACGCGAAGTTCCTGCTGAGTGAGAGCGATGGGCTGATGGGGACCGCCAACTTCGCATCCAAAGGCCTCGACGAGGGCTTCGAAATCGGCCTACGTCTGCAAGGCGCTCGCCTCGAACAAGCCCGGGAGGCCCTGGCTTGGATGCAACAGGCTGCCACGGAAGAAATCAGCTTTTGCCCCGAGATCGGTCCGGATTCCTTCCTCTCCGGCCGCCAGTTTCATCACCCTTCTCGCCCGGAGGTCAGCTACAAGCTGGAGGAACGCCGGGTGCTCCCCGCTCGGCAGTTGGTAGCCAATTGCGCCAGTTCCCTCGCAACCGAAGCCCAGGCTGAACTAGACCGGCTCATGAGCGTCCTCGCGCAAACCTCTAACCCGCGGGGTGATTGGTGCACGGAGGAGGGTAACATCGTCAAGTTGTACCGGGAGATTAGCCTATCGGTGGAAATGTCCCCTCCGACGGTGCCCCTCAAACTGCGTAACCCCAAGCTTCCGAAGGACGAACCGCAGGTCGTCAAATACGGCGGGAAACGCCGGATCGTCATTCCGCAGTTGGAGGGCGACAACGTACTCATGCAGGCCGCCCTGACCTTGGCGCAAACGGAGAAGTGTACCGTCGCCTATTGGGATAAGAATCCCTGATCAGCTCTTGGTGTTCCGTTGGTGCGGACCGATGTACCCGATGACCCAGAGCTTGTTGGCGTCATCCCAGAGGAAGCCAATGCGGATCATATTGGTCGGGTCGGACCCGATCCCGAACTTCAGATGTTGTTCCGCGAAGGCCCGCCGGCCGCCTGGCATAGGATAATCGACCCGATACCATTCTTCGAAGCGACTCATGGTCTCTTCCGTCTGATTGCCGGAATAGGACCAGTTAGGCAGCACCTTCTTGAGGCTCTCTTCGGGGATGCCCATCGCCTTGCGTTGGGCCTTGGACTGCCAGAACGGTCCGGCCAACCAGCGGAACGCCGTCAGGACATCCGTCGGATGGGCGAAGGGCGCATCCTCTTCCGACTTAGAATTCAAGACGAAGACCAACTTGCCGGCCAATTCCTTCTTCGCCACCGCCACGGCTTCGGCCAGGCTGTTGACTTCCGGGACATGTCGGAGCGCCGTCTGCCAGGCTTCGCCACCGCGCACGCGTCGCAGGCCTTCCGAGGCGATCCGCCGCCATTCGCGGAGCGCCGAGACTTCATCCCAAAGTTTCCGGTTATCCGCCGCCAGCGTCTTCACGTCATTCTCCAGCGCATCGACATCGTTGACGTACTCTTGGCACAGCGACTCTTTCTGCGCCTGCAACGCGGCGACCTGCTCCTTCATCTTATCCAGTTCCGACGCGTTCGCCCGGAGGGCGATGACCTCCGGCGAGGGCAAGGTCTGGAGCCGTTGTAGCTCCTGCATGCGGAGCAGGCTGATGAGGTCCTGCCAAAGCAGGAAGCCTGGATAAATCCGGTGGGCGCTGACCTCCGCCAATTGCCCCACGACGTTGTCGACCAAGCCCATGGCCGATTTGGCTTCCAAACTCTCCCGGATGCTTTCAACGGAGAGCAGTGGATGGTTATAGGGATTGGCGTCGGTCGTGAAACCCGGTCGATAGATTCGGATCGAGCCACCCCAGCAGACCAAGCGATTCGAGCCGACGGCGGTCTCGAGGGCAAAAGTTGTCTCCCACGATTCCGCCACCATGACGTAAGCCAGCGAACCCAACTTACGGGCCCAGAGCTCGGGTTCGACCAACGTCTGCCCCTCGCGATTCCGGGTGATCAAGACCACCGGATGCTGCCGGTCTGGCGAAACGAGGAAGTTAACTAAGCCAACAACCTCGGACATCTTGAGTTCGTATGGCCGATCGGAGAGCGGCCGACTCCCCGTCGCATCCTTGCCGCCAAAGCGACGCAACAGCTCGATCACGATATTCGGCTGGCTGGACCGACGGTAAATAGCCTCGCCGCGGTCCTCGACCCAAGCGACCCCGACTTCGCAGGTGAAGCGCATCGCCTCCCCCTGCTGGCTGATGGTTAAGTTGATGACCCAACGCAAATCGGGGTCTTCGCTGTCCGGGTGCTGGACCTGAATACCCCAGCTGACCTGCGTAGCTTCCGTGACGAGCACGGCTTCCACCGACCAGCCCGCCCCCAGGATGGTCAGCGGGCGCGCAACTGCTTCACCGCGCCATCCCTCGGGACGCACCAAGCCTGGTCGCGGCCGACCCTGTCGGATGAAGACCCAATCCTCGATGACCGCGGCCACCTCATGGAGGCTCGCGGGCGGGCGCTGCAGGAAGAAGGCCGTGCGATAGAGGGGCTTCATGGGGCGATTCAATCTCGCCACCCATGCGGGGCAAGACCATCTCGGAAGGGTCTCCATGGCCCGCCCCCCGACCAAAGTCCGGCTCCAGAAGACCCTTAAAGAAGGTATGCGGCGGTGTGTCTATCGGCGCTGGGAGGCGGAAGTCAAAGGGAGCATGCTGCTGACTTGGACCTGGGAGCTCGAAAGGCTTTACCGCGGCAACACGCCCTACCCCTTCAGGCCGATCAAGAAAGTTTGCCGGACTTACCCGTCCCGCCCCTTGGCCTTGGCCGCCCTTTGGCAAACTCGTCAACGGCGACTGACGCTCGGTTACCGTCCAAATTGAGCCTGCAAAAAACTGCGCCAATCGATGGGGCGTCCCGCCTCTTCTCGCTGGACGACCCCGACCTGCCGGCGCTCACCCATGATTGTGATCGGGACATTACGCAGACTCAGGCCAAGCCAACGTTGGCTACTCAACTGATAATGAAAGCAAAGGAATACCTCGTTGCGTATCTTGGTCACGAGGACGGCATCCGGGGAAGTATTGTCAGACCAATCCATGATGATGTCTCCCTCGGCGGGGTCTGGTTCAATCTCGCGCCCACGGAGCATTGGTCCGGCGAACGCGACCTCCAGTTTTCCGCGCGGGAGCATCGGCAACCCCATCATTACATGCTGGGGTAATGGGTAATCCGCAACCAGCGGCGCAAAGCCCCCGTGGGTGGCCATGTACTCGAAACTACCCAGCGGGCCAAAGCCGCAAACTAACCGCGGGGTGCCATCGCTGAGATGGGGCTGGCGAGCGAAAGCTGCGCTGGCCTGATAATTTCTCACCTCCATTTCGCCCGTGGCCGGCACCCCGATCTGCAACTCAGGACAAGGCGGGGCCACGCCCGCAAAAAAGATCGGCGGATGCACGACTGGACTCATTGTCGCGTCACTTCGTGCGGAAAATATCCACCGAGGTCTCCATGCACGGACGGAGGTCCATGTCGCTGGCGCCGATGTGCAGCCAGCCGTCCGGTCGCTGGTAAATATCGAAGCCGCGGCCGATCTTTACCGTCCAGCCGTTGCTGAGGACGATGTGGCGATCGTGCAAGGTCGGCTTGACCTCGATGGTGAGTTCGACGTCGTGCGCCTTCAGGCTCTCGGCGATCGTCTCGAGCTTCGGCATGGCCTCCGCCTTCTCCACCTCGTCCTCGAATTTCGTGACGAGCTTGATTTTCTTTGGTTTCGCGAGACGGACGGCCAACTCGCAGAACTTCAGGAAATTCAGAATCTGGTGCTGATGCCGAATGTAGGCATCCTCAACCAGGATTTCGTGGGCACCGGGCAGGTAGTCGCCGAGAATCGACTGATAGGAATACCCGACGGCGCCATAATGAATTCGGTAATGTCGCTCCGCCAGGACCGCGGCGGGCGCCGCGGCCGACGCCACCGGAGCAGGCGGGGGCGGCGTGACTTCCGGCGGGGCCGCCGCTTCGACCTTGGTCGCGGCCGGCGGCGGCGGTGGTGACGTCGGGTTCTCGCCCGGGCCGGTGAAGAGCGAAGGTCCTTTCGCGGCCAGTTGGCTGCTCCGCGCCGGACGCTGCACCGCCGGCGAGTCCTTGGACTCCGGACAATAGACGACCCGGTTCTGTCCAGCAGAGTCGATGAAGCTCAGGTTGATCTGGGCGAACTCGTCGTCGGGCTTGAGCTTGTTCAGCTGCTCCTTCACGCGGCGACGGCCTTCGACCGCGTAGGTGAGGTATTCGTCGAGCTCGGCCGGCGTGGGCTCCGAGGCCGGATCAGGGTGCAGCAACTTCAAGAGCGCACAGACGGTCTTGAGGACGGCGGTCTGGTCGCGCTGTGCATACCCTTCACCCAGCTGGCATTTGGCCTTGGCGTAGGCGAAGCGGTTGGTCTTCCGCGCCAGATGGTGGAAGGACGCGGCAAGATACTCGATGATCAGGCCGTAGTGCTTCGTGAGGCTCTCTTCCTTGGCCTTGGGGATTTCCCAGCCCGGGACATAATAATGGAAACGGTCCTGGATGGCCAAATCGAAGACGGCATGGAGCGGCTTGAAGAGGTTATACTCCCGAGAATCCACCACCGCCTGGACGGCGTCGTCGATATTTCCCAAGAAAACCATGCTGGCATTGGCCGTCACGCTCGCGCTGCCGCGGGTGAAGTTACCATTGGCCATGTACTGCTTCATGATCTGGAACGTCTCGCGGTCCTTGACCACGACGCCTTCCCCGACCTCGTCAAAGGCCACCACGTCCCAGAAACCGATCAGGCCAGGCTTCTTGCGCCCAGCGTTCCACCACAAGGTCGAGGCGCTGGTCGGCGCCCCGAGCAAGGTCGAATAAGGGGAGAATTCGCTGAACGAGTAGGATTTCCCGTTACCGCGCGGGCCCAGCTCGATGTAGTTGTAGTTCGACTCCACCAAGGGGAATAGCCGGGCCAGATAATGGAACTTCAGGCGCCGGCTCATCTTGCTCGGCTCCAGTCCGAACGAGCGGATCAGCACGTCCAGCCACTCATGCGTAGTGAAACCGGCCCGCGCCTTGGCGAAGGCCTCGAAGTCGAACCGCGACATCTGGATCGGCTTCAGGTCCTCGATGAAGAACGCATAGTCGTCGTCCTCCGTCGGGTTGGCTGCGACCGTGCACTCGGCCCAGATGCCGCCTTCGTAGATGCGCTCGTTCTCGTTCTGGTGGACACGCTCGTTGGTGGCGATATGGCTCGACCCGTAGTTTTCCTTCCGGCCCCAAGTGCGCTTCTCCTTCTCGTTGAACGTCACGTGGATCTTATCGATGAAACTCTTCCGGCCGTCGCGATTCACGCTGATCTGGGCGCGATTGGCCTCATCGGGCCCGACGAAGCTCCGCTGGAGCGTCTCAAGCACTACCTTGAGGCCTTCTTCGATTTCCCGGACATCATCCGTCGCGCAATAGCGGGAAAGGAGGAATTCCAGGACGAAGGAGGGCACATTGGTCCCCTTCTTCACGCGCTGCAAAAGGTCCTTGCGGACCACGCGGCCGACGAAGGCCTCGTTCAATTTACGGTCCAGGTCGTCAGGGGCGCTCATCGGTGGAATTGGGTTTCGAGTTCGAGCTTGGCATAGCTTTGTTGCGTCACGGGGTCAACGATGCTCACGGTGAACGGCCCGGCAAAGGCTTCCTCGAGGCGTAGGCAGAACGAAGCGAGCTGTCCCGGTCGGATTCGCAAGTATCCCGTCGCCGGGTTGGTGTGATCGCCTTGGACCACCCAACCGATTTCCTGGCCCGCGGCATCCTGGGCGACCACGCGTAGTTCGACTTCTGTGGCGAACATCTCGGCCTGTGACCAGATGACGTCGATGAACGGCCGACGGGCCGTGACTAACTTGGTCTTGCCGCCCTTGTAGAGGGCCGTGATTTCCATGGTCGTACGCTGGGGAACATTGGCGGTGGCCAATTTGACGACCATGCGGGGCAGGACATTCTCCTGGAGGGAAATACCTTCATGGAAATAGCCCTTGGGCGAACGGTAGCTGGTGAACGCGCGGGGCGTGGCCAGATGCTCGAACTCGCCGGGGATGCCCAACGCGGTGCGGGCCAAGACGGCGTTCGCCGAATCCGACGTGCCCCGCCCCAAGACGCAACGCTTCGTATGTTTCGTCCATTCACCTTCGGGGTATTCACACGTCGTCCCCGCACCGACGTCCATATTCAGCATAAACCCATGGTCCGTCGCGATGACGACATGGGTGAAGCCCATCTCCTGCAGCTTCCGGATACCCTTCTGCACATTGTTAAGGAGCTTGGGGATGATCCGCATGGTGAGCTCCTCCGATTTTTCGGCGGATGCATCGATACTGCTATCGCGGACCAGGAGCAGGTTGACGTTTTCCGCGACCATCGGCCGGCGGGCGCCGATCAGTTCCTCCAGATTGATATCCTGACAGCGGTCGCCCTTTTGCTGCTTCATCCAGGCGAAGCGTTTTTGGGGGTCGGTGGCGACCATGTCGCCCAGGTAGGTCGTCAGTTCGCCCTCCTTGAGTTTCAGCGCGAGGTTACCTTTCGCCTTGGGCATCAAGCTCGCCATCCCGATCTCGGTATAGGTCGGCAACTGGGCGCAGGCGACCTTCAGGTCGACTTGATAGTTCTTCACCTGCTGTTGCTCCAGATCGCGGGCCAGCTCAAAACGCAAGGCATCGATGAGGAAATAGGCAACGCGGTTAGGTTCACGGCTTTCGAGGAGCGGCTCGACGACCTTATCGAAGAGCTCGCTATTCTCGAGGTACTCCAGGCCCCGCAACGGCCAGCCGGCCGCGGTCACGGCCGCCAAAGTCGCCGCATGGAGACGCTGGGTGAAACGGACATAGGCCTCGCGCGCCAAGGTGATGACGGCGTCGAGCCCCTGATGATGCTCCACGCGGTCAACCAAGACGCTCTCCAGGTAGCGATGCAGACGATCGGCATGGCAAAGCTTGCCGACGTAGTGCTCGACCAACGCCGGCAGGTCGCTCGGGAGCGCGGCGAAGTCGGCGAGCTTCTCCAGTAAGTCCAGCGCCCGACCGGCGACTTCCCACTCCACCTTGCGGCCTTGGTAGGTTTCGACGTTGATCCACATTGAACGCCGACGGATTTCGACCAGCGCCCGGGCCGAGGACCATTGCTGCGCGTGGATGGCTGCGACGAACCGGTCCAAGAAGTAAGTCTCCTCGAACGCGAAAGTGTCGCGTTCGCCGAGGCTACTCATCCCGACGGCCTGCTGCTCCAGGCCGAGTTGGTCGGCCAGACGATTGGCCCGCTCGATGTAGGCCTCCTGGAAGCGACCAGCGCGGAGACCGTCGCAGAGCTGGTAGACGAACGGCTGGGCCCCATCGGCCGCCCGCGGGACCGTCCGGAGGCTGGCCGGCAGGTCGACGCGGGAGGAATCGAAGTAGAATTCGCTGAACAACAGCAGCAGCCAAAGGTAATCCTGCAGGCTGGCGAGATCGGCGGACGGAGCGGCCACGCCAAGGACGTCTTGAATGCACTGCTTGGCTTCCGGCAGCCAGCTGAGATTCCGGAGGCGCTCCGCCTGCTCCGGCGTCGGGCAGAGCAGGCCTTCGAAGATCGCGCGCGTATCGGGATGGTTCAGGCCAAGCGCCGCCTGCAGCTGCACAAACTGGGTACCGCCACCCAGCGCATTGATGAGGGCAAACGGCGGGGCTTCCTGACCTTCGAAAAGGCGCTGGATGCCCACCGCGTTCTCGGGACGCGCGCGGAGACAGAGCGCCTTATAGGAGTCGCCGGCCCCGGCGGGAAAGACCTCGCCCACCGCCGCCACCGCCG
>JACCDW011306282.1_pt1 | contig 13022 bp, 12 predicted proteins | sample 7449781 | NCBI WGS metagenome assembly JACCDW01 (sample SAMN15323449, study PRJNA562643) | freshwater metagenome | isolation source: river surface water | place: USA:Blue River Watershed | collected 2017-08-18 | reverse complement strand
ATAATGGTTTGTAATAAAGACACATATTTATATTAAGATCAATTAACCTTCCAACAAAATGGCAGAAAGAATTTTATCACCAGGCGTTTTTTCAAGAGAAAACGATCTGTCTTTCGTAACCCCAGCTGCTGCTGAAATCTCTACAGCGCTTGTAGGTCCTACCGCAAGAGGTCCTGTTAGCATCCCAACTGTGGTTCGTTCATACGGTGAGTACCTAAACGTATTTGGCAGCACTTTCAAATCAGGTAGCGACTACTACTCTCACTTCACTACTCTTACTGCCGAGAAATACTTCGAGCAGGGCGGTACTAGTCTTCTAGTAACCAGAGTATCAGATCAGGCGTTTACTTCAGCGACTGCTACTGTAGTTAGTGCTAGTACAACGCTCTTCACTCTTAAGACTATCGGTCAAGGTGAGATCATGAACAACAGCGGTTCAAGCACTGCCGGAACTAACAACTCACTAACATCAGGCTCAGTAGACAACGTAAGATGGGAAATCACTTCTGCTAACTCTAGCCTTGGAACCTTCTCACTTGTAATTAGAAGAGGTGACGATAACGAAAAGAATAAGATCATCCTTGAATCTTACTCTAACCTATCTCTTGACCCTAAGTCACCAAACTACATTGCCAAGCAAATCGGTGATATGTACAAGACAGTAGGAGTTGACGGAGCAGTAGCAATCAACGGAGAATATGCTAACTCATCTAAGTACGTTTACGTAGATTCAGTAGCAGTTAAAACTCCAGATTACTTCGATAATAACGGAAGTGCTAAATCAACCTACACTCCATACTTTGCAGCAGGACTAGCAGGTACTTCAGGATCTGAATACGGTACCTTTAAAAGTGCAACCGGAACATTATTTAACAGTGTTCCTGCAGCTTTTGGATCAGTTGTTCCATCTGCAACAGAATCACAAGGTATCGATCCTTCAGATAGCAGCGCTTACGCTCTTGCTAAGCTAACTCTTGGAAACAGAGACGAGTACAAATTCAACGTACTTCTTACCCCAGGTATCTACAACAGCGTTCACTCTACACAAGTAGGTGCATTCGTAGACCTTGCAGAAGAAAGAGGAGACCTTATCTACATCCTAGATACAGTTCCTTACGGAGGTACAGTAGCTACATCAACCACTCAAGCTTCTTCACTTAACAGTTCATTCGCAGCTACTTACTGGCCTTGGATCAAGGTTAGAAGCCAGGAGTTAGGAAAAGACATCTGGTCTCCAGCTTCTACAGTGATGGGCGGTGTACTTGCCTTCAACGATAAAGTAGGTGCTGAATGGTTCGCCCCAGCAGGCCTTCTAAGAGGTGGTATCCCAGGTGTAACAATGGCAGAGAGAAAGCTTTCTCAATCAGATAGAGATTCTCTTTACTTAGCTAAAGTTAACCCTCTTGCTACTTTCCCAGGAACAGGAGTAGTTGCTTACGGTCAGAAGACATTACAAACTAAGTCTTCAGCTCTAGACAGAGTAAACGTAAGAAGATTGCTTATCAACCTTAAGAACTTCATTGGTGATCAGGCCAACAATCTAGTATTCGAGCAGAACACAATCACAACTCGTAACAGATTCCTTGCCCTAGTAAATCCTTACTTAGACACTGTAGTACAGCGTCAAGGACTTTACGCTTACAGAGTTGTAATGGATGACACCAACAACACTGCTGACGTTATCGATAGAAACCAGTTAGTAGGTCAGATCTACATCCAGCCTACCAAGACTGCAGAATTCATCGTACTTGACTTCGTAGTTCAACCTACAGGAGCAACATTTAACGTATAAGCTATTTATAATTAAATAATCAGACAGCAAAATGCCAGTACTAGATCCAAACGAAATCATGTTCACCGCCTTCGAGCCGAAGGTAGCCAACAGATTTATCATGTACATCGATGGAATTCCATCATACTTGGTTAAGAGCGCGACTTCACCATCATTCACTGACGGTGTTATCAAGCTTGACCACATCAACACTTACAGAAAGATCCGTGGTAAGAGAGAGTGGCAGAACATGACCCTTAACCTTTACGATCCAATTACTCCTTCTGGTGCACAAGCCGTTATGGAGTGGGCTCGTCTAGGATACGAATCAGTAACCGGCCGTGCTGGGTACTCAGACTTCTACAAGAAGGATGTGACTCTAAACGTACTAGGACCTGTAGGTGATATCGTAGGTGAATGGATCATCAAAGGAGCTTTCGTACTATCTTCGAATTTCGGTCAGTACAACTGGTCAACTGACGAAGCTATCAACGTAGAGCTTCAGCTAGCAATGGACTACTGCGTATTGAACTTCTAAGCCCCCGCCCTGTCAAACAGCACAAAGCCCGGTCTATATAGCCGGGTTTTTTGTTTACATATATTTATATAAAAGAAACTAAAGTTATATGGAGTCAAAATTTAAGCTACCTACTGAAACAGTAGAACTTCCTTCAAAAGGTTTGCTATATCCAGAGGGACACCCTCTAGCCGGCGGTACAATCGAAATGAAATACATGACCGCTCGAGAAGAAGATATCTTAACCAACCAAAATTACATTAAGAACGGTACAGTTATTGATAAGCTTCTACAATCGTTGATTGTAACCGAGGTCAATTACGACGATTTGCTTATCGGTGATAAAAATGCTATTATGGTAGCTGCACGTATTCTTTCCTACGGTAAGGACTATGAATTTGATTTAGGAAATGGTAAACAATCGGTAGATTTAAGTATTTTTGAACCTAAGAAGTTAGATGAAAGTCTTTATAAGAAAGGTCAAAACGAATTTTCATTTACTTTACCGTTTACTAATAACACAATCACATTTAAACTCCTAACCCACGGAGACGAAAAGAAGATTGACCAAGAGGTAAAAGGACTTCAGAAGATTGATAAGAATAATATTACTGAAGCTACTACTCGTCTTAAGTATATGATTACTTCAATCAACGGATCTTACGAGAGAAACGATATTAGAGACTTTGTAGATAACGGATTACTAGCTAGAGATGCTAGAGCTTTTAGAGAGTACTACAATACTATCTCACCGGATCTAGACCTAAACTACATTTACACAGATTTTGACGGTACGGAGAAGGAGGCCGTCCTTCCAATTACGTTGAACTTTTTTTGGCCTGACGCCTGAGTATAGAACTTATATCTTTCAGCAAATACACGAAATAGTATTCCACGGCAAAGGTGGATATACTTGGGATACCGTGTATACTATGCCTATCTGGCTTAGGAGATTTACTTTTAAATCTATTCAAGAGTTCTACGAAAAAGAACGTGAAGCTCAAGAAGAGATGCAAAATAAGATAACAGGGGTACAAAAAGCAACCTCACAGAACACTATACAAATGCCGGATGCAGTTAAAAAAGCTACCTACACTACTAAAAAACAGTCGTAATCTATTTATAAGATATAATAAGTAGCATGGCGGACGAAAGATTTGGTAATTTAGGAGCTGAGGATTTTAAGAATTTAAGATCTGCTGCAGCTGAAGTTGCAAATCTTGCTGCAGAACAGCAGCGAGTCCTATCCTCATTAGGAGAAAGTACCGCACTTACCACTAACGCTTTACAACAGCAAGCTCGTGTTGCTAGAGATCTTGCAGGATTTACTGCCGAAGAACTGAAAAGCAAGAATGCACTCAGTGTACTGGAGAACAAACGTACTCAATCAGTTCAATCTCTAGCAAAACTCCAGCAGGAAGAAGCTAGCCGTATTCAAAAAGTTGAACAACTACAACAATCGGTATTAAGAGCTCAGACTAGAGCTGTTACAACAAGCGGCCAGGCTCAAAGAGCTGCTCAGGCTACTTTAGTTCTTCGTCAAAACGAACTTAGAACAGCCCAGGAAGGATTAAACATAACCAGGGACGCAATCAACTCTGGAAAACAGCTGGTAAAGAATACAGAAGATCTCATACAGGCTAAAAAAGTACTAGATTCCCAGACCCGATTCTTTGACAAACTAGAAAGCGTTGTTAAGGAAGTACCGGTACTGGGCACAGCACTTAGTGGCCCGTTTACTGCAGCCGCAGCCGCTGCCAAAGAAGCAGCCGAGCAAGGAGTTGGTAGAATGAATGCTAACCTAGCCGGTGCTACTGCATTAGTAAAAAGCCTTGCAACTACTCTAGGACCCGCAGCAGTACTAGGAGCTTTATTTAAAGTAAGTGATCAGGTAGCTCAAATCAACAGACAGTTAGGATTAGGTACTGAAGCAGCCGCTAAAACAAGAGATCGCTTTGCAGAAATAGCACAGCAGTCTAATAGCTCTAGATTCAACACTGAAAAACTTATTGCTGCTAACTCATTACTTAATCAGACACTAGGAACCAGTGTTGAGTTTAGCGGAGAAATGCTTAAATCCTTCATTGAGCTTACCGAGTATATGGGAGTAAGTAATGAAGCAGCAGCCAAGTTAGCCACCCTAGGAAAGATTACAGGACAGACCTCTCAGGAGTTTGCAGGAAACCTTGCAATGTCGGTAGCTAATGCTAACAAAGCAAACGGGGTATTCGTATCAACTGCATCTGCTTTTGAAAAGATTAAAAACCTTTCTGCAACTACCCTACTTAACTTAAGAAGAAACCCAGAAGCAATCGGTCAAGCTATTGTACTGACCGAAAAACTGGGTTTAAGCTTTGAACAATTAAAATCAACCTCACAGAGTCTACTTGATTTTGAATCTTCTATTTCAAATGAATTAGAAGCTGAACTTCTAGTAGGTAAGCAGTTAAATTTTGAAAGAGCAAGATCTGCTGCCTTAAGAGGAGATGATGTTGCATTGGCAAAAGAGCTAGCCCGTCAGGTAGGTACTGTAGCTGATTTTGAAAGACTAAATGTAATTCAACGTGAGTCTTTAGCAAAAGCCTTCGGAATGAGTGCCGATCAGATGGGGGATATGCTAATAAAGCAGGAGATGATGAATAAGCTTGGTAATGAAGCTAAAAACCTTACCAACGAACAGGCTGCTGCTATCCGAAAAATGGTAGAGGATAATCCTGGTATGACTCCACAACAGGCTCTACTAGAACTTCAGAACCAGGAATCAGCAACCAAGAAATTCCAGGACGCTGTAGCTAAGCTTAAAAACGTATTCACAGATATCGTTTCTTTCTTAAGCCCGATCGTAGATAAATTCTCAGGATTTATTTCCAGTATTGCATCTAGCGGATTAGCTAAGATATTGGTAGGAGGAGGAATCATCCTGAGTTTAGGAGCAGCACTTAAGAATATGATAATGCCTCGTGGTTCTTCACCGGCTAATCCAGTCTACGTATCCTCTTCAGCAGGTGGAAGCGGACTACTTTCAAGTCTAGGCCTAACCTCAGCCGACAGAAGAGCCATGGTACAGCAGTATGGATCTGCAGGTGCAGCTAGAACGGCTATCATGCGAAACAGAGGAATGGGGTTAGGAGCCGTAGCCGGTCTTGCAGGCGGTTTAATGATGCAATCTGAAAATGAAGGAATGCAGATTGGAGGAGCAGCACTATCGGGTGCGGGTACCGGAGCAATGATCGGTTCGATGTTTATGCCGGGTATCGGAACTGCAGTAGGAGCTGGATTAGGAGCAGCTATTGGAGGCTTGACAGCCTACTTGGAGAAAAAGGATAGAGAAGAAGAAAAAACTAAAGATACTAGTAACGAAAAATACGATCAAATGATCAAACTACTTCAGGCTCAGTCTGAAAAAGATACTAGAATCTTTATGGACTCTAATCAGGTTGGTATTGGACTAGCATTAGGTAACCCTAGATTAAATTAAGATGCCGTTAATTAACTTACAGACCAACCTTAAATCTCTTTCCTATAACGGAAATGGTCCGTACATAGAGAAGGATATTAACAACCCCGGTCGTCCGGCATCCGAATACATTCAAGGAAGGGTAGATGATACTACCAGAATGTTAAGACTTCTGGGGGATAAAGGAATTGCGTTTACTAGCAAGCAGGCCCTGCTTCTAGCAGGAACAAAAGGATTAGCAGCTATCCCTCAAGCAGGTAACATTCTAGCAAACATAGTTGCACAGGTTCCTGTTAATGGAACAGGTACGCATTTTCTACCTATCGACAGAAACGTATATTACACAAGAGTAACAGATGCTGCTGAAAGATCACTTTACAACGGAACAGTAGGTGGAGATAACAGCCCAGGCACCAACAACCTAGGACCTTTCCCAGAAGTTACAAGCAGAATCAGCGAGACTAGTAAATTCAAAGAAGCTACAACTCCTCAGTCTATTAATGCTCTATCTCCTAGAGACATTTATAATACCGATCAGAAGACACAGCCTTTTAGAATCAACACTCACCGTTCAGCCAGAATTCAAGTATTAGACGATGGTACAGGAATCGTACAGCCTACTAATAATATCTCTTTGGATGCACAATACGGCTTTGCAGAATCTGGTAAATCAGATAGTATTAACTTGCTAAATATTGGAGATGATACAGATCCTAGTAAGAATATAGATGATTTAGTTCCTATCAGATTTGCGGTACTGGGAAAGACCTTAACAAACATAAATGTACTTGTATTTAGAGGTTTTATAGGTACATTAAGTGATAGATTTTCTGCAAACTGGAATAGTACCCGATATGTAGGTAGAGGTGAAAACTTCTATACTTACGACCACTTCTCTAGAGGAATTACCTTTGACTTCCAGCTTCCTATCTTTAGCGCAGCTGAACAGGAGCCTGTAATTACTAAGCTTAACTCCCTATCCTCAATCACTGCTCCGACCTATGTAGATAATCTAGCCCAAGGTAAAATTATTACCCTGGAAGTAGGTAACTACCTAAGATCAAAAGGCATTCTTACAGAAGTAGGAATTACAGTAGCTAACGAGGTACCCTGGTCTTATGGGGTAGGCAAAAACGAAACAGTACTGCTCCCGCAGGTCTACACTGTGAGTATAAACTTTACACCGATACATTCTCAAACTCCTCAGTACTACGGAACTAAAGCTGCTGCTAATCCGTTCATAGCCCCGGACTACGTTAAAACTGTATAAAATGGATAGATATAACAACATACAGGACAGGGTAATTGAAGATAAGACAGTTGTAAGTACAACCAGGTATCCATATATTGCAGAATCTGAACAGGACTACTACGTAATCACTACAACAGGAGATCGCTTTGACATACTAGCATCTCAGTTCTACGGAGATTCTAAGTACTGGTGGGCAATTGCTGCTTCAAATCCATCTGCTAGAAAAGATACTTTGTACTTAGAACCGGGCTTACAGTTGCGAATCCCGCCAATAAGTACTATCTTAACACAATTCGAAGTAGAAAATAGTCTGTAATGAATTACATTTCCGGAGTTCCTTTAGATGGAGAAGTACGTAACCAGCTGATCTTTCGGCAGGACGTTATGGGATTGGGAAACCGGGACATAGACGGCTACTACTACGATATGCAGAAGCGTATTCCGTGGATTACAATGTCTTCGGGGGTAAACATTCAAGGAGATACTGCTAAAATTTACGGAGCCGGTTCAAAACTTGCACAAGAAAATCAGCTTAAAGCTCTTCAATCCGGTCAGACTATACCGGGGTATCAATCTACTACTTCACTAGGAATCAGACCACAGCCGGGTATCCTTACAGCTAAGATACATTCCCATAACAGGTTCGGTTCTTTAAGAACAGCCGTAGTAAGTTATGTATGCTGGTCAAAAGAGCAGCTAGATATTCTAGAATTGCTCTACATGAGACCAGGTATGACAGTTTTATTAGAATGGGGACATTCGGTGTACTTTACAAAAAACAGGACCGGTAAATATAACGCTGGCGATACTGTAGTACCTCTTGCACGGCCTTTATCTCCAAAAGACACTGTTAATTTCTTTCAAGAAAAGGGAATTAAAGACATTCAGGGAGAGATTAATAAGAAGAGAAGTACGTACGGATATGCATATGATGCAGTTTACGGGTTTATTAAAAACTTTTCCTGGAGCTTAAGACCAGACGGAGGATACGATTGTACAACCTCTATCGTATCAGCAGGCGATCTAGTAGAGTCGATGAAAATAAACTTCTACATCTCTCAGAAAGACGTTCATGCAAGAACGTTAGAAGTGTTCAATAAAGCTAACCAGCAGTTAGAAGCAAGCAACGGTGGTAAAACAGCCGAATTTGTTTCCTCTAGTGGATCTAGAACAAAAGGGAAAGTCTACAGTAAGGAGGAATACGCAAAACTTAAGTCGGTGACTTCCCCAAGCGTAGACCAGATGCTAAACCTTTCTGCTGTTACAGCTGTGACCTTCCCTAACACCCCAGACGGTAAAGAGGCTCAAGCTCTATACGACAATTACAAGGATAGGGTAGCAAAAGTAATTGCGAGAATTGAAAAAAATCAAGAAACTCAAACTCTCTATATCAACCCTGTTGAAAGAACTTTTGCTTTTACCGGAACTTCCGGAGGTGGAAAAGACGGTGCTGTAAAAGCTAGCGGATACAACTACGATGCACTGTTAAGAGAAGCTAATGCTTTAATAGAAAAAAACCCGGATATAGAGATACTCAAGACACAAGCAGGTAAACCTGCTATTGTATTAAGATTTAAGAATTAGTAGAAATGGCACAATCCTTAGAATCTAAATACAGAACAGCATTGCATGAAGCTCTTCTGGTAAAAATTAAAGCAAGAAACACTGCAGCAGCAGCTGATGGATTCCTACTTGTAGAAGATGAAATACTTCAGTTAATTATCAACAGTAGAGACCTTGCAAACGTAAAAAAGCAGCTATACAACCAGGTTTATATTTTTAAAGCGACGGAAATAGTCGATACTGAACAGCAAGCTGAAGAAGCAAAAGACCTACACCAATCCTATATAAAGCTAGGACTGTTACTTTCAATCCTAAACAGGTATATTCTTACAGCTGATACAAGCATTTTTCAATTTGACTTGACAACATCGGAAAATAGGTATAGAACAATAGACGGACATCTATCAGTAGATCCAGAAGTATGCCTACTTCCTAGTACTCTTCAGAGCTTACTTAATAAACAAGAAGGATTTGATACTCCTCTTGTATACAACATTTTAATAAATGTAGATTTTATTGCCAGAGTATTAGACAGTCATTTAGACTCACAAGGAAATATTCTTCTGTTAGATTTTTTTGAAGACCTGTTTGCGGATATAGAAAGAGTTACCGGCAATATTAATAAGTACGAACTTCAGTATTACGAACAGTCTAATTCATTTACTGTATTAGATCGAAATTTTCTAAAAAACGAACCTAAAGCCAACTTACCGGAAATAGACGTGTTTGGACTTAGATCAGTAGTAAGCAGTGTAAATTTAGTTTCGCAAATTTCATCAAAAATGAGTTCAATGGTAGCTATATCTGCTCAAGATTCACCGTTTAGCTCAAATATGGAGTCTACAGGATTTGCTGCTCTAAATAAAGATCTTATAAACAGACAGGAAGGGAAGGTTAGAGATCTTACTAAAGAAGAGCTTCTTGAAATTAAAGAGCAGAAAGAGTTAACATATGATGAACTTCTAAAAAAGTTCGAAACAGATATGGGAACTCTTATATACCATTTGAATAGCGTATACGGATTAAAAACGTTTAACCTTTCGGATGCGTACTACGTTTCAAATATCTACGAAAACTATTGTAGTATGGTTATCGGAAAAAAGAACGATCCTGCATACTCTTTCATTATTCCTTTCCAATTAGATCTAACTTTAGACGGCATTTCAGGAGTTAAAGTTTTAAATAGTTTTAGAATTAATAAAAACATACTACCTTCAACTTACGGAGGAAGAACAGGAGTAGATGTAGCTTTTTTAGTAACAGGAGTTGAGCATACTATTGACACAAAAGCTTGGAAAACTAATCTAAAAACTCAGATCTATAACGTAAACGACAAGGGCACTGTTAACGACGGTAAGAATTACCGCGCCTACTGGCCAACATTGGTAACTCCTAGTATTGCATCAGGAGGTACTTCTACTCTTACCGGCGCTTACTCTATGCGAGCTGATAACAATCCTTTCAATATACGTCCTATAGGATCAGCCACCAATTTTAACGGAGTAGTAGGTCAGAAGCAAGCCTTCCGCGGATCAACATCTATTGGAACTTTCTTAGTATTTGACAATCTAAATAACGGAGTCCGAGCAGGAATGAAGAACCTGGTTAACGCATACTTCAATAGAGGTGTAGATACTATCAACGATATTATTACTAAGTACGCACCTCCTTCAGATAATAACAATACTGCAGACTATATTGCTAACGTACGAAGTAGAATGCAGACAGCTCTAGCAGGTACAAAGTACGCTAAACTAAACTCTACTACCCCGCTCACTTTTAAAGGCGCCAAAGAAACCGACCAGGATAACATTAAGATGTTTAAAGCTCTCTGTAATGCTATTTTAGTCTCGGAAGGAGGAAGCTTTGCTAAGACAGTAGTAGATCTGTTTGATATAACGAAGTTAGATTAAGATGTACCTACCTAAGTTCAAAACAACTAAAGCCCGCTATACTCCCGGCTCTCAATACACAGTCAAGAGTACAGGAGAAAACTACATAGGGTATTATGTGATTTCATCGCAAGGAGTGCCTTACTCAGGTAGAGAATTTGTTCAAAACACCAGCCTGGAGCTAGTTAGTAGGGTTACACAAGGAGTTGAGCAGCAAGAAAAGGAATACGTTCCGTATACAAATTACGATACTGTAAGAAATCAGCAAAAAGAATACGACTTGCGGTCTACTTTAGATCTACCGGTTCATATCTTTGTACCTGACTTTGAGTTTGAAATCAACAAAAGATTTTTTGCTAAGAGCAAAGTAACTCAGGCTATTAAAGAGATCAGCAGAGAGGTTTATTTAGAACTTTCTGGCAAAACTACAAAGTACCACTATCCTACCTATGAGATCCTTATGATGGATTGGTACGTTACCGGAGCAGTTGGAGATTTCCAAAACGGTTCTTATCTTATAGAAGGTATCAGAACCAAGAATACAAAAGAAATTGCTAAAGCAGAAAAAAGTATGCCAGGCATTTCCCAAGTATTAACTAACCCCCTACAAGGGATAGCTTAATTGGTTATGAAGAATAAGTTATGTTTTATATCATCGAGAGTCAAGAACAGCTTAATCACCTGGCAGCCCTTGGGCGTGAAGGTGGGTATGCGGAAGTTATCACAAGTAATGATTACTATCATCATGTACTTGCTGGTACTGTGGCTGTTTATGTCCGCCCTCTCCAGCACGATACCGGATACATTATTCCAATAAATCATACCGAAGGACTTAATGTAGATAAGTCAGTCGTAGACAAGGTACTGTCTCAATACACTACCTTGTATGTATTCAACAAAAAGAACTTCTTATATCATTTCTCTCATGGTAATATCCATGATATTAACCTGATGTACTCTATGGCAGAGTACGAGAGTTTGGAACTGCCCAATCCTCCTCAGGTTGTAAGCTGGTACTACAATCATCATAGAGAGAAAGCTGACCTAAACACCATCATTCCTATCTCAAAACTCTTTGAGAGGTGCGAACGAAATTATAGGTCTCTAGAAGAGACCATTACCGAATACCGGCACATCACCGAACTTCCAGCCTGGAACTTCTATAACCGAGATGCTACCGGAGTTTTTTATTTAGCTGAACAATCTGGAATTAGAGTTATTTATGATCAATTTCTTGAAAAATTTACCCCTGCGTATCCTCGATACAGTATTAAAGACAATATTGCTTATACTAGTTATAACCTGTATAATCCTACTAGCCGTCCTACTTCTGCCTTTAACAGTGTCAATTTTGCTGCAATCCCGAAAAAGGAAGAATTTAGGAAATGCTTTCTCCCGAATGGTGGACGATTTGTAGAGTTTGACTTTGACGGCTACCATATTAGGTTGATTGCCGAGCAGGTAGGGTACGAGTTTACTCCCGAAAGCGTTCACACCCAGTTAGGACGTCTGTACTTTGATAAGCAAGAACTCACTGAGGAGGAGTACCGCCAATCTAAAACCAACACCTTCCAGATTATGTACGGAGGTGTACCGGACAAATGGCGTCACATTGAGTTCTTCGATAAGGTAGCTACATATACAAATCAGCTCTGGAAAGAGTTTACCGAGAATGGAGTAGTATATGCCCCTATCTCACAAAAGCCGTTCTATTCTACGTTAAAGGATATGAATCCGCAAAAGCTTTTCAACTACGTCATTCAGAGTTTGGAGACAAGTCGAAATGTCCTTATATTAAAAGAGGTTCTGAGATTCCTTCAGACAAAGAAAACAAAGGTTGCGTTATATACTTACGATGCTATCTTGTTTGACTTTGATTTAGAGGATGGCAAAGAAACCCTGGAAGACCTTAAGAAAATCCTAGAACAGGGGGGAAAATACCCTGTAAAGTTCAAATTTGGCAATAATTTAGTTTTAGACTGATAAATTCTATTTATAATGGAAGTTGAATCCGCACCAGTATTTGGTTATGACTTCGTCACTGACACAACAACTTGGAATGACGATATGAGTAATAAATTGTTCTGTACCTTTACTACAGAAGAGCACCTAGAGGACCTAGTCTCTTCAATCAGCAGTAAGTACACAATTCTATATAGCAAGATTTTTGTACTGCACGCCAAAAGTAGCGATGAGTACATCTGTACCTACAACGTTGATTTTAACAACGTAGCAAACTTTTTAGATAACACGATCTTGGTTCATCGTAAAAAAGAATCAAACACCCTTTATACTATCAACGCTCTTAACACTCTCATTAAAGAGCTCAACTACGGACATCTAGATCCCAGCTATAAAGTGGATTGGAACGACTACCGCAACTGCATCTTGCTGACCCGCGGCCCGGAACTTAAACGAATCAACACACGCTTGCATAAAATTATCGAGCTGTAGTTGGATCGTACAAGTATTTTTCTTAAATTAGTTATGTAACAGTTTTATTAATCAGTTTTATTATGGATTTATCCCTCATCAAACAAAAGATGTCTGCCATGCAGAATGGCGGTCGT